>Ga0255345_1002035_pt1 | contig 26977 bp, 23 predicted proteins | sample wastewater_treat_6_FD_192415 | JGI IMG/M metagenome (GOLD analysis project Ga0255345, IMG submission 192415) | Wastewater microbial communities from Lulu Island WWTP, Vancouver, Canada - plant20 | ecosystem: Engineered > WWTP > Wastewater > Unclassified | place: Canada: Vancouver, British...
GGCGGCCTTTCTTGGTTGAGATCGCTAGTCAAAAGCCAGATGATGCCATAACCTCCCAAATGCCTCACCCCCAAAAATCACACACTTTCGGACATTGCCAACTTTTTTACCCTTTTCCCCCTCCTCCCAACCCATTTCATTCTCCCCGCGCGACCCTTTTCAATCTTTTGTCGCGTTTACAAAACGCCCTCCCCGTGCCCGCCGTCCGCAGGACGTGGTGTAGAGGCTTTCGGTAGCCCCCGCCCAACCCTCCCCCACCGCCACCACCCACCCCCCGCTCAGTGGGGGTCGGCGGGCAACTGAATGGGGAGATCGAGAAGCTTTTTAGGTTTGGCAATGGCATCTTGCAGGATTCGTCCGGCGAAAACGTGCAGCGTGAAGCCGTAATAGGAAGAACGCTGGCCGGTGGCGGATGCTTCGCGCGTGCGCAGGCCGGGAGGCGCAACATAGGTGGCTTGCACGGGATAGGGCTTGCCACCGCTGAGCACCCCGCCGGTAATCAGCGCCGGGCCGTGGGTGATAGCACGCGTGGGGTGCATCTGCCCGTCGGTGGTAATGTCGTAAAAGGTGACGACAACCTGAACGGCGGCATCCTTGAATAGCGAAGCATCGGGGGCGAGCGCGATTTCCGCGTTTAATATCCGCATTTCTTCCACGTTGGCATCCGCCGGCATTTTCTGAACGACGGGCGGGGTGACAATCCGAATCTGGCGCGGCAGGCGGGCGACGGGCGGGGTGTCGGTGGCGGGGGTGGCCAATACCTGCGTTTGTTGGGCGCGCAGGTCTGCAAGGCGTTGTTTTTCCTTCTTCGCAAGATGCTGAATAGCGGAGTCTTCCGCCACCATTCCCATGATTTGCGTCCAGCGTTGCTGGGCGGCATCCAGCTCGCCGCGAAGTTCAAGCAGCCGGGCATGTTCGACGTGCGCGGGGGCGTAGCCGGGTTGAAGCTGGTGTACCTGATTCAAGAGGCGGGTGGCGGCGGGATAATCCGCGAACTGAATCGCGGCAACTGCCTCTGAGAGCAGGCGCTGGGCTTGCTCAATCCGCGGATCCGTTGGGGTGGCCGCTGGCAGGTTGGTCAGCGTGGTGCCCAGTTCCGCCGGGGTGAAGTCGGCCTCCTGCAAGACTTCGGCGGCGGCGTTGGTGACGGCGGCTTTTTCGGTTTCCGCGGTTTGGCCGGTCGAAGCGCCGGAGGTGCCCGGCAGCGTCACGACGGTGGCGGCATGGCTGGATGCCGCGCCGCTGCCTTCGGCCTCCTTCTCGGCTTCGCGTTGAACGCGAATCACTTCGGCTTGCGCAATATCGGTGGCTTCGCTTTGGGGAAGAATCAGGCGCTCGGGCCATTTCACCATGAAGGCGATGATGATGATTTCCGTGGCGAGGATGCCAAGCGCCAGCAGAAGCGTAACCGGCTGGAGCAGGCCGGGGCTGGGCCGTTGCCGGACACGAGGCGCGATGATTTCCTGATACTGAACGCGCAGGTTGCCCAGAAGAAATTCATCGTCGTGCTGGAGCCGGACGGCCCCCGCGATGAGTTCTCCGTTGAGCCGGATGGGCGCGTCATCCGCCAGCGGGGAAAGATAGACGCCGGAGCCGGTGTCTTCGAGCTGGGCATGACGGGCGGCGATATTTTCTTCGGCCGCCAGCGGAATATGGCTTTGCGAATCGTGCCCCAGCCAGGTGATGCCTTGGCGGACGACGAGACGCTTGCCTTGGTAGCGTCCTGAAAGAAAAATCAACCGATACATGCCAAACTCACGCGGAGGCGCGCGACCCTGCGCGCGCGGCTCAGAACGTCAGACGCCAGCCAACCGTCGCGCCGGCAATTTCCGTGCCGCCGCCCGCCCCGTCCGTGCCTTCCAGCGCCATCGGCGCGGTCACCGCCTGAAACACAATGGGCGATTCCTCCGCCCGCTGCGCCGCCCGTGCAATCGCCGCGTCCACATCGCCTTGCGTATAGCGGTCCACATCCGCCCGCAGCGCCACCAGGCCATAAACCGCCACCACCGCCACCATCAGGCCCACGGTGATGGCCGCACCCGTCGAGCTGTCGCCGGAGTCCGCGCGCGCCGGCGTCGCCGGCACCGTTGCCACCATCAGCGCCGCCGCCACCAGGGCGGCCGTTCCGTTCCATCGCCACTTGCTCATATTCTGCCTCCGTTCGCTGCCATGATGCTCAAAATGCGCCAAAGAAAATACTGGTGAAGGTTGTCACAGGCGATGTCTCGCGCAAATCATCCAACGTGGCGCGCCCTTCGCGCATCAGCGCTTGAATCTGGTGATACAGCTCGTCGTCGGTCAGCAATTTGCCCACGGAGCCTTCGCCGCGCCCGATGGATTCCGCCAGCGTGCGGATTTGCGCCACAGTGGCCGCCAAATCCTGATAAATCTGCTCGTCTTCGCTCAACAACTTGCCAAGGGTGCCCTCGCCGCTGGCAACGGCCGTGCTGATGGTGCGCACGTTGGCGACAATTTGCTCGATGTCCTCATAAAGCTGGTCTTCCTTCAGCAGGCGGCTCACGGTGCCGCTGCCCTCGTTGACGTTCTCCGTAATCCGCCGGATTTGCGCCATGGACGCCCGCAAATCCTCCAAAATGCCCTCATTGAGCGCCCTTTGAATGTCCTGCACGGTTTGCGTGGCCGTCTCCATCAGCTCCGCCGGTGAACTGCCCTCCAACACCATATCCAGCGACACCGGCTCGGCGGCGGGGCTGCCCTCGTCAATACGAATCATGTGCCCGCCCAGCACGGAACTGCTTTGCACAGTAATGCGATAATCCGCGCGCAAATCCACGGCGGTATCCAGCCGCACAAACACATGCACGCCGCCCGGCCGCAATTCAATCCGCTTCACTTTGCCGACGGTCACCCCGCGCGCGTTCACTTCGTCGCCGGTGCGCAACCCGCTCACCTGGTCAAAGCGCACCTCAAGAAACGTGTATTTCTTAAACAGCAGCTCCTCGCTCAACACGGTGGTCAGCGCCAGCAAAACGCCAAGCACAATCACCGTGAACAGCCCCACGGTCACTTCCACGAACACTTGCTTCTTGAACTTCATGTTTCAAACGCCTTCCGGACATCCTGCAACGTCACGATGCCTTGCGAGCGCAGGAAGTCTCGCACGACCGGATGCTTGGAGGCAATGAAATCCGCCGGGGGAGCCATCTCCACAAACCGGCCCTCGTGCAGCATGGCCACCCGCGAACCAATCTGCAACGCGCTGTACAAATCATGCGTCACGACCACGCTCGTCACGCCCAACCGTTGCCGCAAACTGTCAATCAACAAATCAATCTGCCGCGAAATCACCGGGTCCAGCCCGGACGTCGGCTCGTCGTACAAAATAATTTCGGGCTGCGTCACAATCGCGCGCGCCAGACCCACGCGCTTGCGCATCCCGCCGGAAATGCTGTCGGGCATCTTGTCGCCCGCGTCGCGCAGCCCCACAAGCGCCAGTTTTTCTTCGGCGCGGCGGCGAATTTCATCATCCGGCAAATTGGTTTTCTGCCGCAGCGGCAGACAGACATTATCCTCCACATTCAGCCATTGCAGCAGCGCCGCGCCCTGAAACAACATGCCAAACCGCCGCAGAATGCGGTCCAGCCCGGCCCCGCTCGCCTCGCTGACGCAATCCTCGCCCACCCACACGCGCCCCTCCTCCGGCACCAGCAGCCGCACCATGTGCCGCAGACTCACGCTCTTGCCCGCGCCCGAAAGCCCCACAATCACGAACGTTTCGCCCGCCTGAATCTCCAGATTCACCCGGTCGAGCACCGTTTTGCGCCCGAAGCGCTTCGTGACATTTTCAAAGCGAATCATTGGTAGCAAAGCCTCGTGACCACAAAGCCCAGCATCAGAATCAGCAGGAACGAAACAATCACGGTGCGCCGCGTCGCATGCCCGACGCCCACCGCGCCCTCCCTCGTGGAAAAGCCCTGATAGCAGGACACCGTCACGATAATCAGCGCAAACACCAGCGCCTTCAAAAGCCCCACGTACAAATCCTTGTTGTAGGTGTAGCGGAACGCGCCATCAAAATACGCTTCCGGCGAAACCCCCAGCATGGTCGCCCCCACCACCGCGCCTCCCAGCAGACCAATCATGTCCATGTACACCGTCAACAGCGGCAGCATCACCACCAGCGCCACCAGCCGCGGCATCATCAAATAGCGCTGCGGGGCAATTCCCATCACATCCAGCGCGGCGATTTCCTCCGACACCGTCATCGTGCCCATCTGCGCCGCAATGGACGACCCCACACTGGCCGCCACCACCAGCCCCGTCATAAACGGCCCCATCTCCCGGAAAACCCCGTTGCAAACCAGCGTCGAAACCAAATGCTCCTGATCAAACAGCCGCAACGCCAGCCCCATTTGCAGCGCCAGAATCATGCCGGTGAACAACCCCACCACCGTCACCACGCCGAGGCTTTTGATGCCCACCAGATACAGTTGCTGCATCACATCCGCGCGATTCTTGCGCGAGCAGGCAAACGGCACATACGCCATCGCCCCCAGCAACAGCATCAGCGCCCGCCCCGTCCCCTGCGTGGCGGCGATGATGCGCCGCCCCAGCGCGGCCAGCCAATTGCTCGGCGGGTCATAAATTTGTTGTTCACGCGTAATCATGGTTCTTCCAACACGTCCAAAGCCTCAGGCGCGGGCGTCTTCAGCCGCCAACGCCCCAGCCACAGAAAGCGTACCTGACGATTTGTAGCCGTTCGGTCGTAAGCAAGCAACCCTTTCAGCACGGACCACCGGCGCGCCGCGTCGCCCCCCGCCCGCTCATGCTGCCAAACCGGGAACAGCGAAAAAGCCCGCGCATCCTCCCCCCGCCGCGTATGCCGGTACAGCCCCCACAGCACATCCAAATCGCTGTTCGTGCCGCTCACGCGATAATCCGCCAGCGTCCACAGCGGAGCCCAGCTACGCTCCACGGGCGGCGTCTCCGCCCCCGGCCACAAATGCAGCATCCGCAACCGATACGTCTGCTGTTCCGCGTCCATTTGCTTCGAAAAAAGCGGCCAAAGCGCGACCCGGCTCGCCAGCACCCGCCCCGGCTCCGCCGCCGCCGCGGCTGGCGCAGGCGCAGGCGCAGGCACGGACGCTTCCCCCGCGCCCGCCGCCTCCTGACGCGCCGCCGCCCGCGCCGCCAGCAACCCAAGCGTTCCCCAACTGCTCGTCCGCCCCGGCGCCCGCTGGGCCGCCTCCGGCGCCTCCGTCACCGTCACATTCCGATACACCGGCGCAACCACCCAGCGCCGCACCTGCTGACGCCCCGCCACATCCCGCTCACTGCGCACCAGCGGCCAAAGCCAGAAGCGCGACTCCAGCGACTCATCGCGCCGCCGCCCGTACAGCGGCCAAACATACGTCTTGTCAATCGTCCCCCGCTGCCACTGAACAAACGGCCACGGCGCGTACATCCGCGTCATCTGCTCGCTGCGCACATGCTGAAACAGCGGCGGCAGCGCCATCCACCCCTGCTGCGTATCCATATCCACGCGCCCCGCCAGCGGCCACAACACCCACGCCGTCCCCTGCGACTGCGGATAAAAATAACGCGCGTGCGTCCAAAACGGCCAAAGCACCGCGTAATTGTCGTATTTCCCTTCCACCCGCGAATGTCCATACAGCGGAAAAACGCGCCGCGCCTCCACGCGGCCATCCTCCGTTTTCAAATGCGAATAAACGGGCCACAACACACTCGTCGTTTGCGCCGACTTCACCCGCCCCTGCATCCACAGCGGAAACAGCGCGAACCGGATGCTGTCCCGCCCCAGAAAATTGCGCACCTCGCCGCCAACCGGAAACAGCGCCATGTAAGGCACGCTCTGTTCGTCGCGCCCGTGCCACCACACCGGCAAAAGCCAAAACCGATACTGCGAAGCCGCGTCCTCCCTGTCGCGGTCAAAGAAATACGCCACTCCCCAGCGCCAGGAATCCTCCGCCCCCGCGCTCTTGCCCGCCGCCACCGGCCAGACAAAATCCCACGCCGCCCGCCCCGCGTTCGCATCCGCCGCACGCGCCCACAGCGGACGCGGCCCCGCCACCAGCGTCAACCCGTTCGTGCTCTCCGCCCGCTCCCAAAATGGCCCAACCGCCCGCACGCGCACATGCCCATCCGCGTCCACCAGCCGCGACGCCAGCGGCCCCCAGTCGCACGCCACAATCCACGGCTCCGCTTCCGCCCCCGCCCCCCCCGCCACCGCCCCGCCCGCGCCCGCCAGCAGCAAAAAAAGTGTAGACCGTTTTATAAAACGCCCTACACGCGCCCCGCCCCCTCCGCGCCCGCCGCAGCTATTCCGTTGCCTCACGACCCGCCGCCCTGCAGCAACAACTGCCCGCGGCCCGTCGGCCCGACAAATTCGCCATCGCGCACCATCACTTCGCCACGCACCGTCACGACATCCGGCGCCCCGACCACCTCAAACCCCTCATAGGGGTTGTAGTCCACATCCAAACTCTGCGTGCGCTGCGAAATCGTCCGGCGCGCCGCCGGGTCCCACACCACCACATCGGCGTCAAAGCCCGCCGCCACCGCCCCCTTGCGTCCCCACAGACCAAAAATTTTAGCCGGATTCTCCGCGGCCACCTGCACCAGACGCTCCGCCGTGATGCGCCCGCCATTCACGCCGGCGGAATAGGCAAGCATCATGCGCTCCTCCACCCCGGCAAGGCCGTTGGGGATTTTCGTAAAATCGCCCCGCCCCAGCGTTTTCTGCTCGGCAAACCCGAAGGGACAGTGGTCCGTCCCCAGCGTGTCAATCCGGCCATCGGCCAGCGCCTGCCAGAGCGCCTCCTGATCGCTCTTGGCGCGCAGCGGCGGCGAAAGAATCCACTTGGCGCCCTCAAAATCCGGCCGCTCGGCATAGGATTTGTCGAGCGTGAGATATTGAATCATCGTCTCAACGTACAAATGCTCCAGCTTGTCGCGAAATCGGTCGGCCATGCTGAGCGCCTCGGCGCAGCTCAAATGCACCACATACGCCTTCGCCCGCGCGGCGGCGGCAAACGTCAGAAACCGGCAAACCCCTTCCGCCTCGACCATCGGCGGGCGGCTCGGCTCGTGCCATTCCGGCCCCGTTTTACCCTCCGCCAGCAGCCGCTGCTGCAACACGGGAATCAGCTCGGCATTTTCGCAATGGGCCATCACCACCAAATCGTTGGCGGCGGCAAACTCCAACAACCGGAACATATCTTCATCACGGATGGCCAGCGAAGGCTTGTAGGCCAGATAAATCTTGAGCGACTTCAGCCCCCGCGCGACCAGCCGCTCCAACTGCGCCCGCAAGCCCGCGTTCCATTCCCGCACCATCAGGTGGAACGCATAATCGCACGACGCCCTCCCCGCCGCCTGCGCCGTCCAAACGCCCCAGGCCTCATCAAAATCTTTTTCGCGCCCCGCGCCGGCAAAATCCATGATGCACGTAGTCCCCCCCAGCAAAGCCGCGCGGGTGCAGTTGGCAAAATCCGAATGCGCCGTCACGTTCACCAGCGGCAAATAGGCGTGAACGTGCGGGTCAATAAAACCCGGAAAAACCAGCTTGCCCGCCGCCTCGATAATCGTCGCGTCCGCGGGCGCCTCCAGCGCCGGCCCGACGCGCCGGATGCGGCCATCCACGCACAACACATCCGCGACCGAGCGCCCCTGCCCGCTCACCACCTCGCCGCCGCGGATGAATAGGCTCATGCGCGCCCCGGCCTACTTCCGCACAACCTTGACGACGCGGTTCTTGGCATCCACCTTGACGACGCTAGCCTTGAATCTGCGCGCCTCCGCATCCTCCACGGCGGCATAGGCCGCCACAATGATGATGTCCCCGCGATACGCCAGCCGCGCCGCGGGGCCGTTGAGCATCATCTGCCCGCTGCCGCGCCTGCCAAGAATGGCATACGTGATGAAACGCTCGCCGTTATTGATATTCAGCACCTGCACCTGCTCGCCCGGCAAAATATCGGCCGCCTCCAGCAAGAGCGGGTCAATGGCGATGCTCCCCTCATAATCGAGTTCCAGCCCCGTCACCGTCGCCCGGTGGATTTTCGATTTCAGCATAATCCGTTGCATGTGCAATCCTTTCCAATAGCACCATACCCTATCCCGCGCCACGCCTCCACTTCAAGAGCCGAGAAGCCGCCGCGCCGCCGGCGCGGCGCACGGCGCGCGCGCAAAGGGCCTACAGCGTATAAACCTTTTCCGCCGGAACGATGGAAATGCCCGCCTTCTGAAGCGCGACAATGGCCTCGTCAATCGCCTCAAAGCGGAAAACCACCATCGCCTTCTCCGTGGCGCGGCAGACAAACGCGTACATGTATTCCACATTCAAATTCGCGGCGGAAAGCTTTTCCAGCACGCCGGCCAGCCCGCCGGGCTGATCCGGAATTTCCACAGCGAGAACCTCCGTCAGCGAAACCGTGTGCCCCGTGTCGCGCAAGCCGTTGACGCAGCGGTCCACGTCATCCACAATCAACCGCAGAATGCCAAAATCGCTGGTATCGGCCAGCGACAACGCCCGAATGTTGACGCCCGAGTTGGCAACCGCCCTCAAAACGCCGGCCAGACGTCCCGACCGATTTTCCAGAAAAATGGAAATTTGACGAACTTTCATGATTCCACTCCTTTTTGTCCGGTTAGTTTACGCAAATCCTGCACCCGTTTCGCCTTGCCAAGCGAGCGCTCAATCGTTTTCGGCTCCACCAGCGTGATTTTCGCGCTGATGTTCAGCATCACACGAATCTGATGCTGAATCTTGTCGCGCAAGCCCTCCAGTTTTTTCACTTCATCGCTGAAAAGCTCCTCGCTGATTTCAACCTTGATTTCCATGGTGTCGAGATTCCCCTGACGATCCACCACAATCAGATATTGCGGCTTGACGCCCTCAATGCTCACCAGCACATCTTCCACTTGCGACGGGAATATGTTGATGCCGCGAACGATGAGCATGTCGTCCGTGCGCCCCGTAAGGCGGGCAATTCGCCGCCCGGTGCGCCCGCAGGGGCAAGGGCCGTCCGCGTAAATCATCGTGAGGTCGCGCGTGCGATAGCGAATGAGCGGCACGCCCTCCTTGGTAAGGCCGGTCAAGACAAGCTCGCCCTCTTCGCCATCCGGCAAAGGTTCGCCGGTTTCCGGGTCAATAATTTCCGGGTAAAAATGGTCTTCAAAAACGTGCAAGCCGTGCTGTTCGAGGCACTCGTTCGCCACCCCCGGCCCCGCCACCTCGGAGAGACCGTAAATGTCGAGCGCCTTCAGCGGCAGAAGGTCTTCGATGTGCCGCCGCATGGCCTCCGTCCAGGGTTCAGCGCCGAAAAGCCCGCATTTGAGCGGCAGTTTTTTGAGGTCCACCCCCATTTGCTCGGCAACCTCGGCAATTTGCAGCGCGTAGCTCGGCGTGCAGCATAAAACCGTCACGCCAAAATCCTGCATCAGCATGATTTGCTTTTCCGTGTTGCCCGCCGACATGGGCAAAGCCGCCGCGCCCAGACGCTCCGCGCCATAGTGCATGCCAAGGCCGCCGGTGAACAACCCGTAGCCATAGGCAATTTGCACAATATCCTCCGCCGTGGCGCCCCCGCAGGCCAGCGAGCGGGCGGCGCATTCCGCCCAGTTGTCAATATCCGCCTTCGTATAGCCCACCACCGTGGGCTTGCCCGTTGTGCCGGAACTGGCGTGAATGCGGACAATCTCCGCCATCGGCGCCGCAAACATGCCAAACGGATACTGCTCGCGGAATTCCCCCTTCACCGTGAAAGGCAGCTTGACGATGTCCTCAATGCCGCGAATGTCCTCCGGCGCGACGCCATGAGCCTCCAGCTTGGCGCGATAAAACGGCACGTTGGCATACGCGCGCGCAACCAGGGCGCGCAAACGCTCGCCCTGCAAGTTGCGCAGCTCCGGGATGGGTCTGGCTTCGTCCTGCGGATTAAACATGATTTCTTTTCCTGACTGGCAAAAACTGAATCAAATTGGGATACGGCATCGGTTATACTCGCCTCCCGCGCAAAAAAAAAGCACAACTCTGCTTTTTCTTCGCCGGCCCGCCAAGGCCCAAAGCTGAAAATTCGGACGACCGCGCCCCGTCAGCGGGCGGCAATGCCCGGAATCATGCGCAAAACGACATTCCCGACAATGGCGAGGCTCTCCGCCGACACTTTATCCATGGAATCCTCCGCCGTATGCCAGTAGTCGTTCAGGCCCGGCGCGCTGCCGAACTGAAAATCAATCAAATCAATCGCGGGAACGCCCCGCTCAAAAAACGCAATGTGGTCGTCCGCGATGGGATAAGGATACAACTGAAAATGCTTGCGGGTTCCCTCCGCGCGGGCGGCGTCAAAAACCAGGCTGGTCAGCCACGGAGTTGAGTTGCGCGGGATGGTGACCGTAAGGTCTCGGTCGCCCACCATGTCCAGCAAAATGAGCGCGGCAATATCCTTGAGCATGCCATCAGCCGCCATGGTCTTGGCCAGATGGCGGCTGCCATGAAAGCCGTCGTTGGGGCCATACGTCTCGCGGCATTCCTCGCCATCGAAAAACACCACCCAAATGTCCAGCGGCAGCGCCTCGGCGGTTTTCAGCGCGCGCACGATTTCAAACAAAAGGCCGACGCCGGAACCGGAATCGTTCGCGCCCTGAAAATCCGGAATGCCGATTTTGGTGTCATAGTGCGCCCCCAGCATGAGAATGCGCCCCTCGGCATCCGCGCCGGGAATGCGGCCAATGACATTGCGAAAAGTCAATTCACCGATGGGGCTGGCGTCGCGAAACTCCTGAATTTCCGCGGCCACGCCCAGACGTTCCAAACGCTCCGCGAGATATTGGGCGGCACGTTCCGCGCCGGGCGTGCCGGGCTCCTTGGGACCAAGCTCCACAAACTGGCGCACCTCTTCCAAAGCCGCCGCACCGGACAAAGCCGGCGCCACAAAAGCAGCCGGAGCTTCCTCCGAAGACAAGCCGGCCTCGCGACCGCAACCGCACACGCCCCCAGCCAGGACCAAAGCCGCCAACCAAATCATTCGCATCCATCTCATAAACCCCATCCTACCGCCACACGCCCGATTCAGCAACCCATTCCGCGGGAAACTGTCGGTAATAAGTGATTTGTCCGGTGTTACGAGCAAGAGTGCCCATTTCAGGCGGAAGCGATATGAGCAGGTACCCGCACCGAGGTCGAATGGGCCATGAAAGTACAGGAAGGGATCGTGAAGACGCCAAGCGCCCCAAGCGCTGGGAAAGGGGTTGATTTTCGCATGGACCCTCCTTATGAATATGTTGCCCGGTAAGGAAAAAATATGAAAAGAAATCTGTGGATTGGACTGATGCTACTACTAGGCTTGACGGGAGCAAGTTGGGCTGGATCGGACATTTCTTTTTGGCATGGAAAACCTGACACGGGCATCCTGACCGTTGAAGTGCCCACCGGATGGACCATGCAAAAAGCCCGCGTGGAAGACGAAGACTGCCCGGACTTGCCGCAAACAATCATTGAACTAAAAAATACCAATCAGACGGTTCTTCTCATTCACTGCGTGGCAGTAAAACATCTCAAAGAAACCAAGGCCATCGACCAGATGCTTTTGTCTGGGCGCACCGTGCTGGAGGAAGGGAACATACGCGGGGAAAACACCGATCTCACGTTCTACTTTACCGAACGCAAGCTCAGCGAAAGCATGATGCAGTTGAGCGTATATGGCAGCGGAATGGTCGGCAAAATCGGCTGTCAATATACATGCGGCTTGAGAAACACGAATGACTTGTCCACTGTCAAAAAGATATTGGAAACCCTTACATACCAGCCGTAGGGCAATCATGTGAAAATGCCCCGAATACATGATATTTTCTTCGCGTTGGCATGGGCGGTTGTGGCTGTCGGCCTGTTCTTCAAAGCTCATTCCGTCTGGCAGGACGGGCGGATCGGATACGCATCGTTTTTTGCCGCAGGAAGCTTATGTGCAATAACATCGGCAATCACGTGTCTAACAAGAAAAATAGGATAAACGGGCTGTTGGGCCGGCATCGGCGGAATCCAAGCGCCTGACCCGTTCCGCGGGAAGCGGGATTGGGTTAAACGCTATACCCGGCAAATGCCGCTGGCCTGAATTTTTTCTTTCATCCGGGGAGAATTGCGGCCTATACTGTGCGCCGTGCTTTGCCTCTATTCAGGAGATTGCTTATGAAATTGTGTGCTTTTATTCGTCCGGCCAGCTTGTCGGCCGCGCACGAGAACCTTCGCGAACTGGGCCGGGAGGGAATGATTCTGGCCGGCGGAACGGCGCTGCACTTCATGCAGGACCATACGCCGGTCACCGCCGTGGACATCATGAGCCTGGGCCTGTCCTTCATCCGGGAGGAAGGCGATTATTACAACATCGGCGCCACCACATCGCTGGCCGACATCCAGCGCTACCGCGCGCCGCGCTGGGCCATGCACGAAATTTGCCGGCGCATTTCCACGCACCAAATCCGCAATATTTCCACCATCGGGGGGAATATCTGCCGGGTGTTCCCGTGGGCCGACCTGCCCGTGATTCTGCTGGCGATGGATGCGCGCATGGTCATTTATACCGGAAGCGACGAAGAAGAGTTCCCGGCGGATGAATACTTCAAGGAGCAACCCGCCAAGCGCTTCCTGGATGGCAACATTTTGACGTCCGTGAAGATTCCGCAGTTGAAGGCGCATCACGGCTTTGGCTCCATCAAGGTCGTGCGCGCGGAAGCCGCGTTTGCGCAAGTGACGATTGCCGCGCTGCTGGAGCTGGATGGTTCCACCATCAAGACCGCGCGCGTGGCGGCGGGCGGGGCCATCCCCTTCCCCCGGCGGCTGCCGTCCGTGGAAGCCGCGCTGGGCGGCCAGCAGGCGAACGAGGAAACCTTCAAGGAAGCGGCGGCCCAAGCGGACGCCGATGTGACCTGGCGCGGACGCGAGGGCATGACGCCGGAATATTCCCGCCACCTGGCGGAAGTGACCATTTATGACGCGCTGGAGCGGGCGGCGGCTTTTGCCCGCGGGAGGAACGAATAATGATGAAGAATCCCCAAACCGTGACGTTCACCCTGAATGGCGAACGGAAGACGTTCATCACCCGGCCCGACGAAAAGCTGCTGGACCTGCTCCGGCGCGAGGGCTACAAGGGCACAAAATTCGGCTGCGGCCAGGGCACCTGCGGCGCTTGCACGGTGCTGATGGACGGGCGCGCGATTTACTCCTGCCTGCTCTACTCCATGCAGGCCGAAAACCGCGACATCCGCACGATTGAAAGCATCGGCACGCACGACAAGCCCTCGGAGTTCCAGCAGGAGCTGATTGCCGCCGGGGCCGTTCAGTGCGGCTATTGCATCCCCGGCATGATTATGTCGGCGGAAGCCCTCATGAAGGCCGAAAAAACATACCCCGAAGAAGTGGTCCGCGAATACATGGACGGCAACCTCTGCCGCTGCACGGGCTACGAAAAAATCTGGGATGCCCTTCAAACCGTCCTCGCCCGCCGCGAGGCCGCCAACAAAGCAAAGGCCAAATCCTGAAACCCTTATCTTGAACCCTGAACCCCTGAGGCCCTCATGAGCAATCCAACCGCCAACTTCAAACAGGTCAATCACTCCGTCACGAAAGTGGATGCCAGGCAACTGGCGCTCGGCAAGCCGTCCTATGTGGATGACTTCAGGCCGCCCAACGCGCTGGTTGTCAAAATGCTGTGGAGCCCGCACGCCCACGCGCGCATCGTTTCCATGGACGTCTCAGAAGCCGAGAAGATGCCCGGCGTGAAGGCCGTTCTGTGGCACGGCAATGTGCCGCGCATTCCGCACGCGACCGCGGGTCAGGGTTTTCCGGAGCCTTCGCCCTACGACACGTTCATGTTCGACACCAAGGTGCGCTTTGTCGGCGACCGGGTGGCGGCGGTGGCCGCCGAAACCGAAGAGCAGGCGCTGGCGGCGCTGGAATGCATCAAAGTGGAATACGAAAAGCTGCAGCCGGTCTTCACGATTGACGAAGCCATGGCCGAAGGCGCGCCCATCATTCACGATGAGCCGGACGCCTATGTGCCGATTCCGATTCCCTACGAGCCCCAAAAGAATCTGGTCGCCCGCGTCGGCGCTGAAGTCGGCGACTTTGAAAAGGGCATGAAAGAGGCGGATTTCACCTTTGACGACACCTATGAAACCCCCTACGCCCAGCATTGCCCGATTGAACCTTATGTTTCGCTCGCGCAACTGGATTCCGCGGGCCGCATCGTCATCACCACCTCCACGCAGGTCCCCTTCCACTGCCGGCGCATTGTGGCGCAAATTCTGGATGTGCCCGTGCAGAAAATCCGCGTCATCAAGCCGCGCATCGGCGGCGGTTTCGGCTCCAAGCAGGAAGTTTTGCTCGAAGACGTGGTAGCCATGTTTGCGCTCCGCACGGGGCGTCCGTGCATCTGGCGCTTCACGCGAGAGGAAAACTTCCGCACGGGCCGCACCCGCCACCCCATCCGTGTCCGGATACGCCTGGGTGCCAAAAAAGACGGCACCATCACGGCGATAGGCATGGACTGCTGGAACAACACGGGCGCCTATGGCGGCCACGGCCTGACCGTGGTGTCCTGCTGCGGCTCCAAGGTGCTGCCGCTCTACCGCTGCGAAAACATCCACTTTCTCGGCAAGGTGTACTACACCAACCTGCCCTGCGGCGGGGCCTATCGCGGCTTTGGCGCAACGCAGGCTTTCTTCGCATTTGAATCCTCCATGGACAAGATGGCCGAAGCCCTCGGCATGGACCCGGTCCGATTCCGCCAGATGAATCACATCAGGAGCGGCGAAGGCTCCCCCATTTTTGCCGCGCTGGGCGAAGGCAAAGAGGGCGTTCCGATGACCGTCGGCTCCAACGCGCTCGCCGAGTGCATCGTCCGAGGCGCCGAGGAAATCGGCTGGAGCAACCGCACCGACTGGCGCGAAAAGACCGGACGCTACCGGCGCGGCATGGGCATGGCCTGCCTGATGCAAGGTTCCTCCATCCCGCACATTGACATGGGCGGCGCCAGCATCAAGATTAACGAAGATGGCTCCTTCAACCTGCTCGTCGGGGCAACGGACCTGGGGACGGGGTCAGACACCGTTCTCGCGCAAATTGCCGCCGAAGAGCTGTGCACCACAACCGACAAAATGATTGTTTACTCGTCCGATACGGACATGACGCCGTTTGACGTCGGCGCGTATGCCTCCTCCACGACGTATCTCTCCGGCGAAGCCGTCCGCAAGGCCGCGGCCGACGCCAAGCGCCAGATTCTCCACACGGGCGCTGAAATGCTCGGCCTGGCCGAAAAAGACGTCCTGTGCAAGGACGCCCACGTGCAGACGCCCGATGGCAAGCAAAAGGTTTCCTATGGCGACATCGCCTGCTACGCGCTGTACCAGAAGAACCAGTACCAAATCATCGGCACCGCCTCCCACGTGACGGGGAAATCGCCGCCGCCGTTCGCCGCCCATTACACGGAAATTGAAGTGGACACCTGGACCGGCAACATAAAGGTGCTGCGCTATGTCTCCACCATTGACTGCGGCACGGCCATCAATCCGGCGCTGTGCGAAGGCCAGACGGAAGGCGGCACCCTCAACGGCATTTCCTATGCCCTGACCGAGGAATATCTCTTCAACGAGAACGGCCGCATGATGAACGCCAACTTCACCGACTATCACATCTTTTCCATGCGCGATGCCCCCCGCATCAAGGCCATCATTGTGCCGTCGTATGAAGATACCGGCCCCTTTGGCGCCAAATCGGTTTCCGAAATTTGCATCAACGGCCCGGCTCCGGCCATCGCCAACGCCATCTACAACGCCACCGGCGCGCGGCTCTACGAATTCCCGTTCACGCCCGAAAAAGTGTTGAACGCCATCCGCGCTGTCCAAGCGTAATCGGCGCACAACCCGATACGCGGGCGACGAGAACGCGCATGCGTCCCGCCGCGATTTTTCGCGGCGGCCACTTGCCGCTGGCGCGCGGGTCGGATATAGTTGAGCTATGCCTATTTACGAGTATCAATGCGAGAAATGCCGGCGCATTCTGAACTTTCTGGTGCGCAACGTGGCAAAGCATCAGTCGCCGTCTTGTCCCAAATGCGGACATCCCCGCATGAGCCGTGTCCTTTCCCGTTTTTCCGCGCCGAAAAAACGAAGGGACGCGGGAAGCTCCGCCGACGATTTCGGCGCGCCGCCGATGGGCGGCGATGACATGCCGCCCGGAATGGACAGCCTCATGGCCGAAGCCGAAGGAATAGACGAAAACGACCCGCGCGCCATGGGCCGCTTCATGCGAAAAATGGCGGACCAAATGGGCGAACCCATGCCGGCGGAAATGAACGAAATGGTGCGGCGTCTGGAAGCCGGCGAAGACCCGGAACAAATCGAGGCCGATATGGGCGATGTCATGGGTGCGGACGGCTCCGGTGAGGCGTTCGGCGGCAGCGGTGCCGACAACACCCTTTATGACGCGTAAAAAAAAGGAATGGATGCTTGTTTGAACATCTGCCGGGCGGCATTTCGTCGGGCACATGGATTGCCCGAAGACGCCCCGCTGTCGCTTGACCCCGCCCGCGCGCAAGCCTTTTGCGAATGGGCGCGACGCCACCGGGTGCAGGGGCTGCTGTTCGCCGGGATTCCTGAATTGGCCGAGAGCCTGCAAACAGTCGCTTTTGGCCAGACCCGGTTTGCCGCGCAAGCCACGGAAGTTGCCGGCAAACTCTTCACACGCCTGAAAACCCGCTTGCCCAACCTGACCCTCGTTAAAGGTCCCGCGCTGGCAGCGCAGGCGTGGCCGGAACCGGGCATGCGCAGTTTTGATGACCTGGATATCCTTTGCGGCAAATGCTCGTTTGCCGTCATGCGCACCCGCCTGCAAACCGCCGGTTGCGCGCTGGATGTGCGCGATCGGCGGCGCGCCCGCAATTTGTGGCATTTTGGCTGGGGAGTTCCCTTCCGCGCCGAAAATCATCTGCTCGTTGAAGTCAAATCCCGCTTCTTCCCCCCGCATTATCCGTGGCCCAAACATTTGACGCTGACGCAAGACCGCTTATTTACGGAGCTGACCCTGGACGGCGCGGAAGTTCGCGCCCCCACCCCTGCGCTGCATTTGCTGTTGTGCAGCCTGCACGCGGCCTGGCACGGATGGGAGCGAATGGCCTGGCTGGTGGACATCGGCGGGCTGCTGGTGCGCCAGCCAAGCGTCTATCAAGAAGCTCAAGCGCTGACCCGACGCCACCCCTTTGCGCGGCGCGCGCTGGACACATCCTGCGGAATGGCCATCCACTTCTTCGGCCTGAACGCCAGCCTCGCGGACGCGCCCCCCGTTCCCGCCCCAATCCTCGCGCAAGTCACGGACTTGTTGAACGGAACCGCCCGCCCCTTGCGCAGCCGCCAATTGCGCGCCCTCCATGAATCGCTGATGACCTGCCGCGAAATCATCACCTACCGCTTGCGGCGCGCGCTGATTCCCGGCGACGGCGACTTCCGCTGGATAGCCCTCTCCCCCGCCCTCCGCTGGCTCTACTGGCCCCTCCGCCCGCTGCGCATCATCTGGCGCTCCGCCACCAGAACCTGACCCAACAGGATCAGGGTGGGTGTCCGCGAGCGTGGGTGCGGCTTGCGGAAGGTGGGGCAACGGGAGGGTGGTCGTCCTTTCCGGACGCCGCTCGAAAGTGCTGCCAGCGATAGGCCGTCCGTGTCGCGGTCGCGGGATACCCTGCGGCGCTGGCGCGCCGCGAGGAGCGCATGCAAGAATCGCGCCGATCCTCCGGCCCCGTCATCTTCACTTTTACCGCCCCAAAGGGTTCACGATGTACCCGCCCTTTTTCAGGTTCTGTCCGGTTTCCGCTGGCTTGTGTGGACACACTCTGCTATGGTCGCACGCGTTTGCAGGACATGTGCCGGGCGATTCCGGCGCAAAATGACGAGTTGAAATGACAATGCAACACGAGCGGTGGCTGTCGGTTGAAGAAATCGCTGCGCGTCCGGGCGTGAACCCGGACACGGGTTGCAAGTGGATCGAGCGGAAGAAGCTTCCTGCCCGCAAGGTCGGCCGCCTATGGGAGTTCAAAGCAACCGGGGCGGACGAGCGGGGGAGAGAAGGCAAAGCAGCGGAGACGCAAATCGGATGACAAATGGTTCACACATGAGGCCGCCTTCGTCGGACCTGACGTTCATTACGAACGAGGCGGGCCAGTCGCTGCGCGATCGTTTTGCCACGCTGCTCCACAAAGACACGCGCTTCTTCGACTGCCTTGTCGGTTACTTCTTCATCAGCGGCTTCTATCGGATTTACCCGTCCCTGGAGAACGTTGAGAAGATTCGGATTCTCGTAGGACTTCAGACCGACCGAACCGCTTGCGACCTGCTCCAGCGGGCCAAGGAACAGGGAGAACTCGATCTTCAGTCGCACGCGACATCCAAGGAGCAAGTCGCCAAGGACGTACTCAACGAGTTGGAGACATCGGCTGACAGCCTTGAGATTGAAACCGGCGTTCACAAATTCGTTGAGTGGATTCGGTCCGGCAAGCTGGAGATTAAAGCCCACCCGAGCGCGAATCTGCACACCAAGGTCTACATTATGACCTTCTCGGAAGGCGACCGGGACAAAGGGCGCGTCATCACCGGTTCAAGCAACCTCACTCAAGCCGGACTTCAGGACAATCTTGAGTTCAATGTCGAGTTGAAGAATCGCGCCGACTACGACTTCGCCATCGCCAAGTTCAACGAGCTGTGGGCAACGGCCGTAGATGTATCGCAGCCATACGAAGACACGGTCGAAAACAAATCCCCCTTCGCCAGCTTCACGCCCTACGAGCTTTATCTGAAGTTCCTCTACGAGTACTTCAGAAGCGAACTGAACCGCCCTTCAGAACTTGAGGACATGTATGTCCCCGCGGGCTTCAAGAAGCTGAGGTATCAGGAAGAGGCGGTGTTGAATGCGCGCAAGGTGCTGGACGAGTACGGCGGCGTATTCCTTTCCGATGTCGTGGGACTCGGAAAAACCTACATGGCCGCCCTGCTGGCCCAGCAACTGGACGGTCGGCACCTCGTTATCGCGCCGCCGCATCTGCTCGATAAAGACAAGCGCGGTTCCTGGCCGAATGTCTTCAGCGATTTTCAAGTCCGGCAGACGGATTTTGAGTCCATCGGCAAGCTGGACGACCTCCTGAAACGCGACATTTCGAAATATACCAACATATTCATTGATGAGTCCCATCGGTTCCGGACGGAGACAACCCAAAGCTACGACATGCTTGCCCAAATCTGCCGGGGCAAGAGGGTCATCCTTGTTTCCGCCACGCCATTGAACAACACGCCGCTGGATATTCTCAGCCAGGTCAAACTGTTTCAGGCGGGCAAGGCCAGCAACATACCGAACCTTCGCAATCTCGAAGCATTCTTCGCGGGCCTTCAAGCCAAACTGAAGGGACTGGATCGGCAGACCGACCGGGAACTCTATTTCGCCACGGTTCAAGCGAACGCCAAGGAAACCCGCGAGAAGGTCCTGAAATTCCTGATGGTGCGGCGCACCCGAACCGAGATTGAAAAATACTACGGCGAGGACATGAAACAGCAGGGCTTGACCTTTCCCGAGGTCGAGGACCCGGCCCCGCTGTTCTACAAGTTCAGCAAGCAGGAAAATGAAATCTTCAACGAGACGTTGAAGCTGCTTACCTCCGACTTCACCTACGCCCGATATACGCCGCTGCTCTACTACGAAGGCAAAATGGATGAGCGCGAACGGCAGGGCCAACGAAACCTCGCCAAGTTCATGAAAATCCTGATGGTCAAGCGCCTCGAAAGCAGTTTTCACGCGTTCCGCCTGACCTTGGACCGGTTCACGCATTCATACGCCCGCGTCATCACCGAGTTCAAGAAGGGCAACGTCTACATCAGCAAGAAGCACATCGGGAAAATCTTCGATCTTCTCGAACAGGACGATTCGGAAGGGATTGAGCGCCTGCTGGAGCAGGACAAGGCCGAACGACTGGACGCAAAGGAATTCTCCGCCGACTTCATCAACCACCTCAAGGCGGACTACCGCACCTTGCGCCGCATCAAGGAGATGTGGGCCAACATCAGGCGCGACCCCAAATGGATTGCCTTCCGTGATGTCCTGAAAACCGAGCGACACCTGAAGAAGGGCAAACTCATCATCTTCACCGAGTCGCAGGAAACCGCCGGATACCTGACCGATTGCATCCGCGCCGAAGTCGAGCCGAAGACGCTGATGTTCTGCGGCAACTCCAGCGAGGCCGATCACCGAGCCGTCATAGACAACTTCGATGGCAACGCCTTCCAGCCATCCAATGACTACCGGATACTGGTCAGCACGGAAGTTCTTTCCGAGGGCGTAAACCTGCACCGGTCAAACGTGGTCATCAACTACGACATCCCCTGGAATCCCACCCGTCTGATTCAGCGCGTCGGGCGCGTCAATCGCGTGGACACCCACTTCGACGCCATCTACACCTATAACTTCTTCCCCACGGAAGAGGGCAACGACGCCATCAAGTTGCGCGAGTCCGCGGAAGCCAGGATTCACGCCTTCATTGAGATGCTGGGCGCGGACGCCCGCCTGCTGACGGAAGGCGAAGAGGTCAAATCGCACGACCTTTTCGCCAAGCTCACCAGCAAGAAAATCATCACCGGCGAGGACGAGGACGAAGAAAGCGAACTCGAATACCTGGCGGAAATCCGCACCGTGCGCGACCAACAACCCGAGCTGTTCGCCCGGATCAAGCGACTTCCGAAGAAGGCCCGCTCCACGCGCACCGGGCTCGCCGTGCAGGACGCCGTTGCGCTGCGTTTCCCATCCTTGCTGACCTATTTCCGACAGGGCAACCTGGACAAGTTCTATCTTGCCGCCCAAGACTCCGCCGGCGCGGTTGAACTCGACTTCCTGACCACCGTCAAAGTGTTGAAGCCGGCTGACCCTGCCGAAAAGCGACAGACCATCCCGCCCGACTTCTACGGCCTGCTGGATCGAAACAAGGATGCGTTTGCCGCGGCCACCAGCCCGGAGAATGACGACGCCATTCCGCGCCACAAGGGCGGAGCGAACGACGCCTACATCCTGAAACGCCTCAAAGCGAGGGAAATCCGCCATTACCACGGCTTCACGGATGATGACGAAGAGTACATTCGCAACGTCATCCAGCTTTTGATAGACGGTTCCCTCCCCAAGCCAACCACCAAGAAGGTTGCCGAAGCGCTCAAACGCGAAGTCGAACCGCTGAAAGTGCTCGGAATCCTGCGGCGGGACATCTCCGCGCTGTTCTTCCAATCCGCCCGCGCCCAACTCACGCACCATTCACTCAGCCCGCGCGAAGTCATCCTCTCGTCATGGATCGTTAAAGAGGGGGCTTCGTCTTGATTCGTGTTTTTGTCAGTTCGGTTCAGAAGGAATTTGCCAAAGAACGGCGAGCGCTGAAGCGGCACATTGAGGGCGATGCCCTGCCGGCCGAGCCGCTTTACCTGACCAAGTACATCGAACGCATGGGCACCGGCATCCGGGATATGATCGCCGACTGCCAGGCCGCCAGATTGCCCGAACCAACCTTTGCGCAGGACGGCACGCATTTCGTCACCACAATTTGGCGCGATTGGCTGACCGATGCAGTCATGGATCAGCTGGGCCTGAACGAGCGGCAGAAAAAGGGTGTGGCGTATGTGAAGTCCACAGGGAAGATATCGAACCCTGAATATCAAAAACTGACTGACTGCACGAAGAAGACGGCTACCCGGGATTTAACCAACCTGAAAGAACATATCTTTCGCCAAGTAGGCGTCCGTGGCCCCGGTGTTCACTATGTATTGCGGAGCAAAAAGGACATCATGGGGACATGAAGACCATAAAAACGGCAAGCTGGAATGGGGACATCATGGGGACATGGTGTGCATTCCTCCGTCCATCATTTGGGCCGCAAGTATACGTATCTATCTGTCTATGCGCGAATTACAAAAAGAACGACGTGGTGTTCAGCCGATCTGGAATGGGGACATTTCAGCCGACTGGTCTCGATGATGCAGCCTCTATTCATGAAAGCGAAATGGGGACATTTGTCGTCCCTGCACTCCACCCAACCAGTCATAACCCATCAAACAAAATACGGATGACTCAGGAATGAATCTTTTAATTCGTGAAAGGTCCCGTGATAGGATGAAACGGCTGACAAAGAGCCTTGGGTATAGGCCATAATCCACACGCGTAAGGGAAGAATCCAGCCACATGAACAAGCCGCAAGCCGCCCAACTCATCAAGAACACGTTCACCCGGCCCTTCGACAGGGGCCGGTTCCGCACCTTCGCGCTCAACCTCGTCAACCGGATGGACGAAAGCAAGGCTTTCTCCCGAAACATCCAGTACATCAAGGACGCCTTCAAGCCGCATGTGAGCCGCTTCGAGCGGCTCGGCACCTACACCAGCCCGGACAAGGAAACCGTGGACGTGCTGATTGTCCACCTGACGCAGGCATCCAAGCTGGAACGCGCCCGGACCGCCATCCGCAACTTCGTTGCCGATCACCTGAAAGACCGCGACGAAAAGGATGCTGCGCTCGTTGCCTTTGTGTCGCCCGCGGAGGCGCAATGGCGTTTCTCCTACGTCAAAATGGAGTACGCGACCGTCAAAAAAGAGTCCGGAAAGGTGGGCGTGGAAACCCGGCTCACTCCCGCCCGCCGCTTTTCCTATCTGGTCGGCGAGGGCGAAAGCTGCCACACCGCCCAGACCCGGTTTCTGGGCCTCCTGCAAGACACCGACACGGACCCCACGCTTGCGCAGATGGAGGAAGCCTTCAGCGTCGAGGCCGTCACCAAGGAATTCTTCGGCAAGTACGCGGAGCGTTTCGACGACATCCATGCCGCCCTTGACAAGATGGTGGCGAAGGACAAGACCCTTCGCAACGAGTTCAAGGAAAAGAATGTCAGCACCGTGGACTTTGCGAAGAAACTCCTCGGTCAGGTCGTTTTCCTGTACTTCCTGCAAAAGAAGGGCTGGCTCGGCGTCGAGAAGGGGAAAGATTGGGGCACCGGCCCGCGCGATTTCCTTCGGCGCATGGCCAGGGGCGAATACGGCAAGTATAACAACTTCTTCAACGACATTCTCGAACCTCTCTTTTACGACACCCTCGCCACGGACCGGGGGCATGAGGCCTGGTGCGCCCGGTTCAAGTGCCGCATCCCGTTTCTGAACGGCGGCCTTTTCGAGCCGCTGAATGACTACGACTGGAAGAAAACCGACATCCTCATTCCGAACAAGCTCTTCACCAACGACGAGTTCGTTGAAGAAGGCATCACCGGCACCGGCGTTCTCGATGTGTTCGACCGCTACAACTTCACCGTCAACGAAGCCGAACCGCTGGAAAAAGAAGTCGCCATTGACCCGGAAATGCTCGGCAAGGTCTTCGAGAATCTGATTGAAGAAAACCGGCGCAAAGGACTCGGCGCGTTCTACACCCCGCGCGAGATTGTCCACTACATGTGCCAGGAAAGCCTGATGAACTACCTGGAGGCAGCCGTCAACGCCGTCCCGCGCGCCGACGTTGAAACCTTCGTCCGCCTCGGCGAGCAGATTTCGCACTACGCGGCGGTGGACGCCAAATACGCCATCAAGATGCCCAAAAGCATCGAGAAAAACGCCAAGGCGCTCGACGAGGCCTTGAAATCCATCACCGTCTGCGACCCGGCGGTTGGCTCCGGCGCGTTTCCGGTCGGCATGATGACGGAAATCGTCCGCGCCCGCGCCGCGCTGACGCCGTATTTCAACGACGTTGCGGAGCGCACTCCGTACCACTTCAAGCGTCATGCCATTCAGAATTGCCTCTATGGAGTGGACATTGACGCCAGCGCCGTCGAAATCGCCAAGCTCCGGCTATGGCTTTCCCTTATTGTGGACGAGGAGGACGTCAAGCAGGTCAAGCCGCTCCCGAATCTTGACTACAAAATCGTCATCGGCAATTCCCTGCTCGGCGTGGAAAAGAACCTGTTCAACGACGCCCAGTTCAAGCGGCTTGAAATACTGAAGCCGCAATTCTTCAACGAAACCGACCGGCAGACAAAGGCCCGTTTGAAAGCGCAGATTGAGGCCCTCATCCACGAATTGACGAACGGCCGCGAGACCTTCGACTTCGAGATTTTCTTCTCCGAGGTCTTTCACGCGAAGGGCGGCTTCGATGTCGTCATCGCCAATCCGCCGTATGTGAGACAGGAGAAGATCAAGGAGCAGAAGCAGTCGCTAAAGGCCGAGGGTTACGAGTGCTACAACGGCACTGCGGATTTGCTGGTTTATTTCTACGAGCGCGGGGTGAAACTGCTGCGTTCAGGTGGCGTTTTGACGTTCATCACCTCCAACAAGTTTTACCGCGCCGGCTACGGGGCGAAACTGCGCGGCTTTCTTGCGCGCAAACTGGCCCTGCAACGTCTGATTGATTTCGGGGACGCGCCGGTCTTTGAGGCCATTGCCTACGCTTCGATCCTGATCGGCACGCGCACCCCCCCGCCCAAGGACGCCGCCGCGCTGGTCTACACGTGGGAGCCGGGATTGGATTTCGCCGGAATCAGCGGGATCGTCACCGAGCGCGGCCAGCGCATCGCGCAAGCCGAACTCAAACCCGATGGCTGGCGCCTCGAATCGCCAATCGCCTTGCGACTGTTTGAGAAGCTCAAGAATGCGGGAACGCCCCTCGGACAGTATGTGAATGGCCGCTTCTACTACGGCATTAAGACCGGCCTGAACGAAGCTTTTATTGTGGACCGCGCCACGCGCGATCGGCTCATCCGGGAACACAAATCATCCGCCGAAGTCCTCAAACCCTTCCTGCGCGGGCGGGATGTGAAGCGTTGGCGGTGCAACTTTGCGGAGCGCTATCTGATCAAAATCGAGTCTTCGGAGAACAAGACACATCCCTGGAGCGGCAAGCCTGCCAAAGAAGCCGAAAAGGTTTTTGCCAAGACCTATCCGGCCATCCACTCCCTTTTTGCAACAATGCGCGACGCGCTTATCAAGCGATATGACCAAGGCAAGTTCTTTTGGGAATTGCGCTCCTGCGATTACTGGCAGGAGTTCGAGCAGCCGAAGATTGTTTATCCGGATATCTACGAGCATCAATCATTTGCATGGGATAAGGAGCGTTTCTTTTCTGGTAACACCACGTACTTTATTCCGACGGGCGAGGCGTGGTTGACCTCTCACCTGAATTCGTTGCCGGTTGAATGGTTGTATTCTCAACTTTCCAATCGGATCAGAGGCGGGTATTTCCGCGCGTTTTCCGATTATATGAAGCAAATCCCCATCCCCGCCGCCTCGTCTGCCGACAAAGCCCGGCTGACGAAGCTGGCGGAGCGAGCGGCGAAGCAGGCCGAGGCGGAGGATGCGGCGGGATTGCGGGCGACAGAGCGGGAGATTGACGAGATTGTGTATCGCCTGTTCGACCTGACCCCGGACGAGGTCGGGCACATTGAAAAGTCCCTTGCCGGCGTCCGGGCCGGCGGGGCCGGCGATGATGAAGAGGATTCGGACGCCTGAAAGAAACTCTTGAGGTCATCCACTGGCTGCAGGCCGATGGGGTGAGCAGCGGACAGGTTTGGACATGGGTGAAAACAAAATGCCGGACGCGGGTTTGAACCTCTCCGTGGCAAGAGGCCGAAATTCCGCCGCCGTATTTTCACGCTTGCACCAGAGCATGTTGCAGAAGGCGTTTGCGGGGAAGTGGGCGTGATGGGAACGGCCCGGCTGGCGAATCGTCGGAGCATCCGGAAGAAGGGGTGGAATTATGTCGCCGCCGGATGTTATTTTGTGACGATGAACACGCACCAAAACCGGGCGCTGTTCGGGGCGATTGTGAACGGGCGGGTGGTTTTGAGCGAGGCGGGACGGGTGGCCGAGGCGGAGTGGCGCAAGGGCGCCGCGCTTCGCAAGGGGATTGAATTGGATGAATTCGTGATTATGCCCAATCACGTGCATGGGATTGTGCGCTTGAAAGGGGCTTGGCGCACCAAGCCCGTACCGGGGCACATTCGGGCAGCCGGTGGCAGGGGCGTTGGGGACGCTGGTGGGGGCGTACAAGGCGGCGGTGTCGCGCGAGATGCGTCGGCGGGGGTTGATTCATCCAGACCGCCCGGTCTGGCATCGCAATTATTGGGATGTGATTGTTCGGGACGAGCGGGCGCTGGCGGGTATTCGTGAATATATCCGGGAAAATCCGCAGCATTATGCGGCGGTGATGAGCCCGGGGGAGCCGCGGTGGGTTGGGAACCGGGGGCTGCTCGACGGGCCGAAAATGGGCTTCGTGGCCTCGCGGGGCGCAGGCGGGCTGCCGGGCGGGTTGTCGCTGAAATCCGGAGAGGCGATTTTGAGCGGTTTTCTCTCGCCCATGGAGCGGGAGGTGTTCAAGAACGGATTGGCGCGACGTTGGCCGTTGATTTGGGTGAAGCCGTGGGGGCTGGAGGACGGCGCGGGCTCTGCCCCGGTTCGCCGTGCCCTTGAGGAAGGCCACCTGCTGGCGCTTTCGCCGTTTGCCGATGATGTGGATGTTCCGAATGTCCGGCGGGCGGCTTGGTGCAACCAGTACGTTCTGGCGCATTGTGATCGCCTGGTGGTGGGGCATTTGAACCCCGGCGGCCTGCTGGTGTGTGCGCTGTCCGAAGTCAATCCAGAAAAGGAAATTCTCTTTTTGTGACCGCCCTTTAACAGTGCGTCCTAAAGCTTTGGAACGACGGGGGCAGTTGGCGGGATAACGGGGGGGCGTACGGCGACTATGTCGAGCAGGTGGCGTTTCTGTCGCGGCGGCTGGAAACCCATCCCCATGATTCCCGCGCGCCCCGTTGCCGAATCCGCCGCCGCTACATTTTTCCACACCGTGGAAAATATTTGGCAATGTCCGAAAGTGTGTGATGGCTAGGTGGCTTGGAGGATACGGAAAAAGATGTGGACGGAGCTGGTGAGGCGCATGCGCTCCTGCCAGTATTTCTTCCAATCCTCAGG
>Ga0255345_1002045_pt1 | contig 26768 bp, 26 predicted proteins | sample wastewater_treat_6_FD_192415 | JGI IMG/M metagenome (GOLD analysis project Ga0255345, IMG submission 192415) | Wastewater microbial communities from Lulu Island WWTP, Vancouver, Canada - plant20 | ecosystem: Engineered > WWTP > Wastewater > Unclassified | place: Canada: Vancouver, British...
ACCTTCACAACTACTTCGTCGAGATCGCCTTTTTCTACCTCTAATTTTACGGGAACTTCCAGAAATACAGGCTTTTGCGCAAATCCTGCGAGTGTAAATAGCATTAATACGACCGAAGTAATACTTCTTTTTATTGAAGTATTAGATTGAAAATCAGCTAATTTCATTTTATTGTTGGTTTGATAAGCAACAAGTAGGCATATTTTGTAGTAGAAGTTCGAAATTTGACTTCTCATTACATGTATACCTACCAATTACTGATACGCAAATTAACCCTTGTGGTTTTCGGAATGATGCTATTTAGCGTCAATTCTTACAGTCAGTCGCCGTCTAAAACTGAAACTTTATCATTGCTTAATTCATGGATGAATCCTTCCGTTGTTTTTGAGGTGAAGGGAAATAATATTTCTGTAAAGTCGTTCGATACTAGTGCTACTATGATTAAGGATGATAAGGCTCCAATGTCGGAGTTGGTGGTAAGTCCGTTTATTGATAAGGAGACAAAACAAATTTGTGTTCCTTGCTTGAAAGATGCCGAGGGTTGCGTTACACGTAATATGCCTTTGCAGAAGATTAAAAAGCCTTTCAATCGAATTACATTAGAAGTAGCTGATGATGCCAAACGTGAAAAAGTTTTGAAGGCATTAACCCATTTAATTCGCCTTGAATCGGAAGTGGGCTATAAAGAGATTGTTAATTTTGACGGTAATTAATTTAATTGATGTTTATGCGTATTCGTGTTTTAGTGGTATTGTGCTTGTGTATGTCGAGTGCTTTCGCTCAAGATAAAAATGCTTCGGCTAAATTTTTTAATCAGGCAATGATTAAATATCGCCAAGCAAAAAATGAGGAAGCTATTAAATTACTTACGTCTGCTATCAATGCCGATACGTTGAATGATGATGCGTGGATAAAACGAGGATTTATAAAAAGTAGAGTAGGCGATTTCGACGGAGAGTTGCAAGATTATAATCGTGTAATTGCTATTCATCCCGATCATAAATGGGCCTATATCTCTCGCGGATCAGCTTTGAATCGTATGGGAAAATATACAGAGGCGATTGCCGATTTCAATAAGGCGTTGTCAATCGATCCTAATGATGCCGAGGCTTATAATAACAGAGGATTCGCTAAGAAAGGCTTGGGTGATAAAGAGGGAGCTTGTGTAGATTGGAATGCTTCGCGTAAACTCGGGAATGCAGAAGCTTCCGTAATTTTGAAAAATAATAATTGTAAATAAAATTGTTGAATCTTATGCGTGCATTATTCTTAGCAGCGGTGTTAATGATCGTAATGACTTCTTATCGTCAAACGGATGATCTATCAGGCAAGTTGGTGAAGTATAGAAGCGAATGGGGAAAGTCTTGCACGCAGTGTAAAGAGTTAAAAGGCACCTATCGTGTTTATTTTAAAAATACTGCTACTCAAGCTTTAGATGTTAAAGTGGCTGCCCAGGAAAATGATAAACGTTGGAGAGTGTTTAGCCGTTTAGCAATGCAACCAAACGATTCTATTGTAGCGTATGCTTGTAAAGGTACCGGGAAGTATATGTCGTGGGTGAAAGAAGCAGGCGATAATTCGATTACTTTTCCAACTGATGAAGAGATCAATCTTCAGTACGGGAAGTAGTTTTTTTTGTTTGATTCTCGATTTTCGATGCTCGATTATCTATGATCTGATATCAATAAGCTAAATCGATTTATTTACACTGCTTCCGTACAAAGCAAAATCATATTTTACCGGATCTTTTGCATCTATTTTTCTTAAATTCTCGGTTAATTCATTCACTGCTTTCCAGTCGTTTTGTGTTCTTGTTAAAAGTCCTAAAATTCTAGCACTTCGTGCCGAATGAACGTCAAGCGGAATGTAAAGTTCTGATGGTTTAATGGCTTTCCATAGTCCAAAGTCAATAGCCGATTGATCTTTTCGTACCATCCATCTTAAGTACATCAACATTCGTTTGGCGGTTGAGTTTTTTAATGGATCTCCAAGGTGTTTTCCTTGACGTGTTTCCGATTTAAAGGAAAGAAATAGTTTCCTCCAAAAGTGTAGTGTTTCTGAAAGGTCGTTTTTGGAATGATGCACCTGTTTAAAGCTTCCTTCTAAGCCATTGTAGTTCTTGTATAGCTGTTGAAGTGCTAAAAGGTAATATTTGCAGTCGCTGTCGTTGAAGGTGCGGTGGACAAAGCCTGTAAAGCGTTCACGGTCTTTTTTGTTGTGGTTGAGGATGAAGTCGTGAGGAGCATCGTCCATTAATTCCATTAAGCGCTTGCTGTTTTTGATGATCGTGGGACGTTGTCCCCAGGCTAATGTGGCAGCGAAAAATCCGCTGATCTCTATGTCTTCTTTGCGTGTATATGAATGGGGGATTTGTATCGGATCGGTCTCAATAAAGAACGAACTGTTATATCGCTTGTATTGAGCGTCGAGGTAGTCTTTTAATTCTGCTTGCGATATCATAGAGCTGCGAAGGTATAAAAACACAAAGGTCTCGCCGAAACGAGACCTGAGTGACACAGAAAAGCCAAAACAATTTTTACTTTGATAAACAAAGCCCTTTACAAGTACAAATATAGATTGACTCTATACAAGAAAAAGGGACATATTTTATTATTGACGACAATTGATTTTGCCAATAATTATTGGTTTTAAGAACGAATTTGTCGATAATTAACTGTATAATAATGATTTATGTCAATAATTATACATGGTAAAATCGACAGTAAAGCTTGTTTTCGGCTTGTTTTTTACTTGAGAAACACAAAGGTCTCGCCGAAACGAGACCTGAGTGACACAGAAAAGCCAAAACAATTTTTTTTACTTTGAAGAACAAAGCCCTTTACAAGCACAAATATAGATTGCTCTAATGCAATAAAAAGGGACATTTTTATTTTAATACGACATTTAAATTAACAATAAATGATCGAAAATTTGTCAATTATAATATTTAAGATATTGTATTTTAATATTATGTGAATTATGGTTATTGCGAAATTACGACTTTTGACTGCTGTTTTTTGCCAATTCTCTTGAATTTAATTAATCAGGCCCCACCGGAAGTGAGGCCTGATTCAAAAAAACCAAAACAATTTTATTACTACTGAGTAAAGCCCTTTACATCAACAAAAGTATGGGTAGCGATAGCTATTACCAAGGACATAAATGCTTGTGTTCGACGTTTAAATGAGTCGGTTTTCGTAGCCGTAATGGCATAAAAACAAATAAGGCGCTGAATTTCAGCGCCTTATTTGTTTTAGTCAATTGTCGATTCACGACATTAAAGTGTTATTTTCGGGATAGATAATAGGTGCCATTCGGATTTCTATACAAATTGTAAGATAATGTAGTTCCTTTAACAACGCCATTTCCTACGCCGCCTGTACTGCCAATCCCGAAAGTGTATACCATTCCTGTGGTAGTATCTGTTACTAGGATAGTTCCTCCAGTTGTAGATTGTCCCCCGCTTCCAAAAGTAATGCCCAAGTTCAATAATAGGGCTAGAATTAATTCTATCATGGTGTTTTGATTGTGTGTTATGCAAATTAAGTAATTAAAATCAGAAATAACAAAATAAATGAGTGAAATATTTTCAACTGTCTCTGGATTCTTTACCCGTTTGAGGTCTCACGAGCGAAAAACGTTCCGTCGCTTCCTTGATCTACATGAAGATTCTTCACAGGTAGATTCGAAGTCGGTGCTGCTTTATGATTTGTTGAATGAGAACCCCAATATCGACGAGGAGGATGCGGTGCATAAAATTTATGGGAAATCTTCCGACGATCAGTTGTCGGCTTTTCATAAGTTACTGGAACGATTCCGTGATAAAATGTATGAGTCCAATTTTTTGGATGTTAACCTTTACCGCTCTGAAATCAATTCTCCTTATTTCATTGGGTTGATGGAAACTAAGAAGTTGATTGGTATTTCATACAATATTATTGCTCGAGGTGTTAGTGAGAAGGAAATGCTTCGCATCCTCAACAGAGGAATTAAACTGTCGTTGAAGTTTGAATTGTACGATGAGTTAATTGTTTTCTTGAACCTTAAATTTTTACTTAATTCGGGATTTTCGAAATCTGTTAATCCCGAAGATTTGATTGCGGAAATGAAAGTCGCTCAAGAGAAGAAAAATGCAATTAACTTAGGTCAATTGTATCTATCACGTTTTATTAAACATGAACAGTATAAATCGTCGCATAACCTAAGCTTACTTAGTGAAATGAAGGGTGCTTGCGACGAACTAGAAAGCGCTTTCAATACTACAGGATTATGGAATGTGTATTATTGTTATTGCCAGTTGAAGTTGCAATACTTGCATTATACCGACGATTATTCGCAGGCTGAAAATTTGTTGTATTCGCTCATTAAGGCTCTTCTCGAACAACCAGCGCTAAAACAATATACCCGTATCGCCGAGGGGTATACGAATCTTGCTTTCACGCAAACTTATCTTTATAAATACAAAGAGGCGATCGAGAATACTAAAATGGCCATGAGCTTCCCTGGATTGCAACCACGCGATCGAAATTATTATCGCGAAGCAAAATCGATGTTAAACATTTATCTTGGTAACTATAATGAAAGTGCCGAGTTGCTTCACGATATTCTCGATGAGGGAGAAGTGGGAAACGCAGTGGAAGAGGTGTCGCGACGTAAATATCTGCTAGCGGTAAATAAATTCCTTCAAGGGAAGTTTAAAGAAAGTAATCGTTTGCTCCAGGATACAAAGGAGATTGAAGGTGAAAAGGAGGGGTGGAATATTGGTATCAGAATGCTGCAAATATTCTTGACTTTAGAGACAGAAAAAATTGATCTCGCCGATCAACGTATCGAGAGTCTTCGTAAACATATCGAACGTACTATTAAAATGAAAAGTGTTAGAAAGCGAGATGTGGTAATCTTCCGATTGTTGCGTTCGTTGGCTATGTCGGGATTCAATTTTAAGGAGGTTTGGGAGGATCGAAAAAAGGATTTTGTCTTGCTCCGCTCGAACGATCCCGATTACCGTTGGATTCCTCGTAGCCATGAGCTCATTCTATTCGATCAGTGGTTCGAGTCGAAAGTACGACACCGGAATTATTCGCCGCAATTTCCGACAGTTGTTGAATAATTGCTATCTTTATTGTACCAAAACAATATTACAATGAAAAAAATTACTCTTTCTATTCTTTCATTTGCTTTAGTTTTTCAGTTTTCTGCTTCGGCACAAAATGGTAAATGGAATAAAATCTATTCCGATGTTCCTAGTAAACCTGAGGTAATGGTTTCTTCGGTGTCGTTGAATGAATCAACAATCGACATTCATGTTAACGGATTTTATTTAAATCATCATTCTGTTAATGGTGCTGATTATGTTTCTGTTGAATTGCCTCAAGGCGTAAAATCGCTTGATCGCGGAATGCCGGATATGGATATTATTCCGGTTACACTGGCGATTCCTAATGATGCATCGATGGAGATTTCGATTGTCGCTTCAGATTATGTGGAATATAAGGATATGTTGATAGCTCCTTCTAAAGGGAATATTTATAGGAATGTTAATCCCGATGAAGTGCCGTATAAATTTAATTCAGCGTATTCGTTAAATGAGTTTCTTCCCAACCAACAAGTAATAATGCGTGATCCATTTGTGGTTCGTGATTTCCGGGGACAATCATTTGTGGTGAAGCCTTTTCAATATAATCCCGTTTCGCATGTTTTGAGGGTGTATTCGCATCTTACGATTGAAGTAAAATCCGATCGTAATCGAGCGCCAATAAATCCTTTGAGTTCTGCTAAGTCAACAATAAATGTCGATCCTGATTTTGCTGCAGTGTATCAATCCTTATTTAAAAATTACCCCGCATTACAGTATACTCCTGTAAGTGATCAAGGTAAAATGTTGGTGGTTTGTGCCGATCAATTCCTGGCTCAAATTCAACCACTGGTTGATTGGAAAATTAAAAAGGGGATAGGCGTTACCGTTATACCTGCTTCGCAGTTTGGAGGTAATCCGGCAGCTATAAAGGATCAAATTACCGCACTTTATTTTGATCAAGGATTAAAATATGTTTTGTTGGTAGGCGATATTAACCAAATCCCTTCCTTTTCAGCGTGGACAGGAGCTTCTGATCCTACTTATGGATATTTAGTTGGTAACGATAGTTATGCGGAAGTTTTTGTTGGAAGAATCTCTGCTGAATCGACTGCTGATGTTGTTACTCAAGTTGATCGTATTTTGCATTATGAAAGAAATGTTACTGCTGCGGATACGTGGTTGTCGAAGGGAGTTGTGATTGGTTCAAATCAAGGTCCTGGTGATGATAATGAAATGGATTGGGAACATGAAAGAAATATACGAACTGATTTGTTAGGTGCAGGTTATACTACTGTAGATGAGTTATACGATGGCACTCACGCGGGAACAACAGATGCTGCGGGCGATCCTGCTGCCGGCGACTTAATAAATTCATTGCAATCGGGTGCAAGTATTATCTCTTATACCGGTCATGGATCCACTAATAGTTTCGGGACAACCGGATTTTCAAATTGGGATATTGGCTCTTTGAATAATCAAAATAAACTTCCGTTTATATGGGCTGTTGCGTGTGTAAATGGTGAGTTTAATAGCACATCGGGTCCTTGTTTGGCTGAAGGACTTTTAAGAGCGCAAAATAGTAATATGCCGATTGGTGCTGTTGGGACTTTCATGTCGAGTATTAACCAATCATGGAATCCTCCAATGGATGCACAAGATGAAATGGTTGATTTGCTAGTGCAAGCAGGTAATGCAAATGCCATTCGTTCATTAGGAGCCTTGTCGGTTAATGGTTGTATGTTGATGAACGATGATTATGGCTCGGCAGGAGTCGAAATGACCGATACATGGCATGTGTTTGGTGATCCATCATTAGAAGTGCGTACATCAGCACCTCAAACACTAACGGTAACGCATACGGGAAATTTAGTTATCGGAACCACTTCCCTTAGCGTTTCTGTTAATATGAATGGTGCATTTGTTTCATTAACTTCAGGTGGGTCTATCATTTCTACAGGAACAGTAACGTCGAATATAGCTAACCTTACTTTTGATGCCTTAACAACAGTTGATACACTATTTGTGACGGTAACCGGGTTCAATATGATTCCTTATGAAGGATATATTATCGTAACTCCGGCATCTGGGTCTTATGTGACCGTTAATGGACATTCATTAAATGATCCTTCAGGGAATAATAATCAACTAGCCGATTATAATGAATCGTTGCAACTTGATTTATCATTGATTAATTATGGCAGTGTTTCATCGGGTGCAGTTGATGTTACGATTGCAAGCGCTGATCCTTATATTACGATTACAGATAGTACAGCTAATGTTGCTCTAGTCGGGGCCAGTGCGATCACTAACTTATCCGGCGAATTTGCATTTACTGTTGCCAATAATATTCCTGATCAACATGTTGTTTATTTTGTTGTGACTTGTGTTGATGCAGGTGGAGTAACTACTGTATCTACGATCTCTATTGTTGTAAATGCACCGGTAATTAAATTATCGAATGCGGGATTTTCGGAAGGTAGTTTGAGTGATGGTGATGGAGTTATTGAGAGTGGGGAAGAGGTGAATTATTCTATCACGGTAAGTAATATCGGACATGCTGATGCAATAAATTTAAATTATTACATTTCGAGCAGTTCCGCAAATATTACATTGAATTCGGGAAGTGGAAATATTGCTTCATTAAATGTTGGACAATCGGCGCAGTTGAGTTGCACATTTGTGATTGCACCCAATCTGTCGCCCGGAACTACGTACGACTTAAATAATGTTGCCATTGCAGGCGCTTATGCTGATAGTTCATTAATTGTTCAATCGGTTGGAGAAATATTGGAGACATTTGAGTCGGGCGATTTTACTTATATGCCTTGGGTTTTAGGTGGAACAAAACCATGGATTGTTTCCAACGATTTGCCTTTCGCAGGTTCATATTGTGCAAAAAGTGACGATATTAATGATCTTGAAACAAGTGAATTGAAAATTGATTTCAACTCGGCTATCAACGATAGTCTTTCCTTCTACTATATGATTAGTTCGGAGTTGTCATACGACTTTTTCCGACTATATGTCGACGGAGTGAATGTGTTTGAAGAAAGCGGAATTAGGACATGGAACTATCATGCTCAAGCCATCGCTGCAGGCAGTCATGAAATTAAATTCAACTATGAGAAAGACGTTACTGTTAGTGAAGGAAGCGACTGTTCATGGATTGATAATGTGCGATTACCGGTAGGGGCAACCATAACCGGAATCAGTCATTCAGTAATAGGAAATTCGAATAATATTTATCCGAATCCAGCATCCGATTATATTACTATTGTCGGCGGAAAAAATGGCGGTATTAACACAATTGAGTTATATACTTTAGAAGGTAAATTGCTGAATATTACTAACGTTAACGGATTGACGAAAACTCAAGTTAATGTAAGTAATTTGTCGACGGGAATGTATATAGTACAAGTAAAAGGAAAAGATTATCGATATGCAAATAAAATATCGGTTATACGATAAAGAAAAAGGGGCGTTAAGCCCCTTTTTTTATGTTGTTTTTTCACCTTTAAAATGATGATCGGTTTCTTTAAACAAAGTATTGAAAGTTGTTAGAGAACCATAAATGCGAGTGAGGTACTGTTGTAAGTTAATTTTATCCTCTTCGGTAAGTACTTCATGCGCGTTGATACGTTGTTCCATCACTCTCAAACGATCTCTTACCATAATGATTTTATTAAAGAAAACATCGATGGGAATTTCCTTCGCTTGAAGATTATCGTTTCCGGGATAAATAACTACTTTTCCGCCGATCCATTTATTCCCTAAAGGAACAGTTTCTTGGATGTCGGAGTGACGTTTGATAATAGTAGTAAGGATACGCTCTACATCCGATAAGCTGATTAAATCGGTATCAGGTTCAGCTGCATCAATAACTTCGAGTGCATTGTAGCTTTTCGAAACCTCTAAATTTCCCTTCTCCATGAAAACGATAGAGTAGGTTTTGGGTTTAACATTAATAACAACACCGGCGCCAAATTCGGGGTGTCGCACTCGTGATCCTATTCCGAGTTCTGAATTATTCATAATTATTCGCTAAGTTCTTGTTCTTTCTTGTTTACGCGAACTTTATTGAGAAGGTTATTCAATTGCACCGCTTCCTCTTCGGTTAGCACTGAAATAGCATCATCTAAAGCATCTACTTCGTTACTCATGCTGTTTATTAAATCTATCCCTTTCTTCGTTATTTGAATATTGATACTTCTTCTGTCAGCTTCATTCGCTGAACGCTCTAAATAGCCTGCTTTGGCTAAACGCTCCACTATGCGAGAAGTATCACTCATTCGATCGAGCATACGTTCCTTTATTTCGTGTAAACAAAGCGGATTCGGATTAGAACCCTTTAAAATACGGAGGATATTATACTGAGGTAAGGATAATCCATATTTCTTAAACACTTTATTCAACTCAGACTCAACCCAACTACCGGTGTAAATCACGTTAATTTTCATTTTGTGATACTCGTTGTTGAATTTACGTTGGTGAATCTCCTCTTCTATTGGCTTTACCATGTCGATTTAAAAGTTTCAGCTAAATTATTAATCTTAAAAGAAAAAGTCCCGATTTTGTCGGGACTTTTTAAAATATTTTTCAGGTGTGACAATTATCACTTACCTTGAAGTAATTCAATATTCAATAAAACACCTACTTCGTCACCTACAACCATTCCGCCTGCTTCAGTTAAAGTATTCCATTTTAAGCCATACTCTAAACGCTTAATTGACCCTTTAGCTTTGAAACCTGCTTTAGTATTTCCCCAAGGATCTTTAGCCGTTCCTCCATAAGTTACCTCGAAAGTTACCGGTTTAGTTACGTCACGGATAGTTAAGTTACCTGTTAAAGTGTATTTGTTACCCGATACTTTTTTGAATGAAGTACTTTTGAATGACATTGTTGGGAATTTCTCAGCATTGAAGAAATCATCACCTTTTAAATGTGCATCACGTTGATCGTTATCAGTGAAAACAGTTGAAGTTTTAACAGTGAAATCGACAGATGCATTGTTGAAATCAGCTGTTGGAGCTGTTACATTTCCTTCGAAGCCACGGAATGATCCTTCAACTTCAGAAACTACCATGTGAGTTACCGAAAATTTAACGTTTGAGTGAGATGCGTCAACACTCCATTTTGTTTGAGCCATAGCTCCTGTAAACAGTAAACCTGCTGCTAATGATAAGAATAGTTTTTTCATATTGATTTTTGAAATTTTATTGTTTGTTGGTGCAAATTAATGTATTTACAATTGATGTTACAACAAGTGTTGATAAAAAATATAGTAATCAATTGTAATACAGTTACTTAATTTTACACTATTAAAGGTATTTTTTCAGGATTTTAAGCAAAAAACCCGATAATTTGTATCCGACTAGTCCACCGATTTTACCTGAAAAAATCTGAGAAAGTCCTAGTTCGCCCAGTTGTCCGGCTAGGCCGCTAATAAATCCCGACGATAACCCGGCTTCATCTCCCGACCTTACCGGTAGCAAACTATTTAAAGCCATGCTTCCAAAATTATGTTCGAGGTAAGTCAATTTATTGTTGATGTCGGTTTCCTTTTCCGATAACCTGACTTTTACTTGTTGTTGCTTGATTTTAAGCAATTCGAGGTTACTTTTCTTCATCTTCGTCATTGTCTTCTTCCATTAAAACGCCGATGATTTTATTAGTCATTCCGTTTTCAAAATATTTCTTTCTGAAAATTAAAATGGCTAACAGTATCACTACATAAATTATTGTAACAATTCCGAAGCCTACAGTTGTACTTCCAGTTATATTCCCTAAGTAAAAGGCAAGTGTGAATGAAAGAAATAGGAAAGCAAAAAAACTGAATAGTCCGATTAATAAATAGGAGGTAGCCGCAGAGGTTAATTTTGCTATTTTCTCATACGCAACTAACTTGGTATGTTCAACTTTTAAATCGACATATTCAGAAATATCTTTCTTTAGGTCCTTAGCATACGAACCAAATGATTCTTCTTTCATAATGCAATTTTAAACGGGATTATTGCCTCCAAATGTCTCATCAGCTTTTTGCTTGAGATCTTCAACTAGCGCTTTGCCTTTTTCGTATTGTTTCTCGAGCTCATCTTTGATTTTACCAGCGGTTTCTTTGATGTCTTTCTCGATTTCTTCTCCTTTTCCGTTGCTAAGCAAATATGCTATTGCCGCCCCCGCAGCTGCACCTATTAAAAAGGATAAAAGTAAATTTGATTTCTTCTCCATGATGCGATGATTTTGTTGGTAAAGATAAGTTATTTTTATTGATAAAGGATACATGATACAGGATACAGGATACAAGGTTTTGGATTTTGTATAAGTCCTTAACATAGGTTGACTAAATTGAAGAGAAATCTCATTTTAACGAAAATCCCTAGCTTAGTTATTCTTGCTGACTTATATCTCTATTAGTAACCGATTTTCAATTTTTTTCTGGCTACATTTCTAATTTACGAACGGTATATCCGAATCTCTATTCGAAGCGCAAGGTCCGCCTTAAATTTTTGCGGATAGAACGATGAGAACGGAAACGATAGAAAGAAACACTGTTTGAGGCATGAAGAGTCGACGCAGGAGACGATTCAGGACGAGTTTGTTTCTTTCCGTTGGAGTTGAAATCGTTCCCGCTAAAAAATTTACAGCGGCGGTCTTTTTGCATACTTTTTCGACTGTAGGAAAAAGTATGAGCCATCGCGCGGCTGTAGCGCGTTGGAAGAGGACCTCGTCAACTCCTAAATTTCTATCATTGACAAATTTGTTTTCAATTCATTTTACCCCACAAAGACCAGAGGGCTCCTGTTTGCCCGATTATTTACAACTAAAATTGTCAACCATATTTAGGGATGTTCATTTTATTTTGAATTCAAAATTCAAAATAAAACAAAGCTATAGATGCTGCCGTCATAATGATTAACGCTAAAACACCTAAAATATTTGTGATTCGATCGTTGGTGTTTTTACCCATGATTTCTTTGTTGTTTGAAATATGAAGTATGATGGCAATTAATACTGGAGCGGTTATTCCGTAGAGTATTGCTGTGTAAATAAGTGCATCTATCGGACTAATCCCTACGTAGTTTAATGATAGTCCTAATAACAATGAAATAGCTATGATGATGTAAAATCCTTTTGCTTCATGAAATTTTTTATCAAGTCCTTCTTCCCAGCCAAATGTTTCTGCGAATATGTAAGAGAGTGATCCGCTAAGAACAGGAATCGCTATTAGTCCTGTGCCAATTACTCCAATTGCAAATAGTAAATAGGCCATATCGCCTGCCAATGGTTTTAGTGCCATCGCCGCTTGTTCAACGGTGTCTATTTGATGAATACCTCCCTTGAATAATACAGTCCCTGTGGTGAGTATGATAAAGTACATGACTAATCCCGAAAATAACATTCCGAAATCTACGTCTTGTTTCATTTCGTGGATTAGTTTTTTGTTGACTACTAAATGACTTTTTTTATGTTTCATTTCTTCTACTTCTACCGACGCTTGCCAAAAGAAGAGATAGGGCGAAATAGTTGTGCCTAATATGCCGACAAGAATCGCGAAAAAGTCTTTGTCGAATTTTATCGTAGGTATTAATGTGCTTTTAACAATCTCTTTTAAATCTTGGTGATAAAGAAATGGCACAATGAAATACACTAACATAACGATACATAAATATTTCAGTATCGATGCAATTTTTAAGTAGGGTAGGTAGATGATTAGTCCGAGTAATAATAGTGTGAAGAATACACTGAAAAAACTTGCATCTATTGATGGGAATAATAAATTTCCTACGGCTCCCATTCCCGCAATATCTGCGCCAATGTTTAATACTATTGCAGGAAAACTGAAAATCAACATGAGGTAAAGCACAGGACGAGGGTAATGTTTTTTGAGTGTCCCTGTTAACCCGCTTGATGTTACCATTCCTATTTTGGCACACATTTGTTGTATTGCCGCCATCAAAGGAAACGCTAGGATAGATGTCCAAAGTGTCGAGAGTCCATATGCCGCTCCAGCTTGCGAATAAGTCGCAATTCCCGAGGGATCATCATCGCTGGCGCCCGTTACTAATCCGGGACCAAGTAATTTCCAAAAGCGAAGCAGTTTCGAAGGTTTCTTTTTTGATGTTGACATCGTGGAATTTTTAAAAATGCTATTATTTGCACTAAGATAGTTTGAAATTACTATTTCCGTATGCCAAGTGGATATGACTTTGATTTGTATTTTTTTCAATCACTGAAAATTCATATTCGATTATTCTTTTTTTGCAACTACTATTGTGTGTATTTCCGTTTCGTTTTCCGATCGCTTAAATTCTACCGGCATTGCTTTTATATTTGAAAATAGGTTCTCTTTTAATGTGAACATTATTGTTGTGAAAGGATGATAGTAGAAATAGGTTCTTTCTCCTGTGGATGTCGATTTGTATCCCGATTCTCCTTGCTCGCTGTCAACAAAACTAAGATAAATTATTCCTCCTGATTTTAATAAGGAGGAACAGTCACTAATTAATTTAATGGTTTCTTCTTCCGAAATATAGGGGATGCAAAATCCGCATATAATTCCGTCGAATTTTTGATCGATATAACCGATAGCTCTACAATCCATTGTGCTAAATCGTGCCTCTGGATTATTCTTTTGAGCTATTGCTATCATATTGGGTGCAATATCGGTTGCATGAATTTTGAAGTCCGGACGTTTGTTGAGTAAGTATCTTGTGATATTGCCAGGTCCGTAACCGATTTCTAAAATTTCAGGATTTTCAGGAACGATAGTATTGCAAAACAAGTCGTACGTTTCATTGTAAATGGATAAATCCATAAACTTCTCTGCATACAATGAAGCGAGTTTATTCCAGGTTTCAAATGTTTCTTTATTGCGATCCATTAATTTAATTTTTACTCTACAATTAGTTTTTTTATTATCACTTGATCCTTCGAAATTATTCTCAGTAAATACATACCGCTGTATTGAAGATTAATATTTATTTCAGCATCCTTAGTTTCTAATCGATAAATGATTTCACCTCTTAAATTAAAAATTTCGATTGTTGAATTTTTTGGGAAATTTGATATTTTAAATTCTCCATGGGAAGGATTAGGATAAATGAGAATGTTATTGTTTGATGTGATCGTTGCTAAGGATGTGCTTGTTCCGAAAATATGCTGGTAGTTGTTAGCATATTCCCACGATCCGCCGCAGGTGTTAACGGCATCCCAATTTACCGACCATGTCATCATTCCTCTTAATGTCGGATATCCGTTAACGTTAGCAAGGAGATAGCTTCCCGGTGGTGGACCATATCCTCGAATGTATTTAATGGCTGCGCTTACCGCGGCAGTATCGGTAAATCCTCCTCCGGCTGCATTTGAACATGCTGGTAATCCAACGGCGATTTTGTCAGCAGGTAATCCCACAAAGAAACCTCCTCCAGTATTGAATCCATGGATAAGCGCTTCTGTCATGGCAACAATAAAATCGGCGCTTCCTTGCGTGTAAATTGCTCCGTTAATGCCATACATTGATCCGCTGTTGTATTGTTGAACTTGCAATAGATCAAGTGAATCTCGTAATCCGTGAATGATGGGTAAATATCCTCCCCAAATTCCTCCATATGCCGATTGCCCACCTTGCACATAAGCAGTTTCAGGAGCCATTGTTAGGAGTAACTTGGAAGTATGGTTAGAACGATAGCTCGCCATGATTTGCTTTATGGCGTCAATTAAATTAATTTGAGCAATGCTTGTGGGATTTGAAATATTTCCTCCCGCTGCTAAAATAGAATTTCCATTTTCAATGTCAATATCAATCCCGTCGAAACCATAGTTATTTATTATTCCTGTCATGGATGTAATAAATGCGTTTTTATTGGTCGTCGTTGTTAAATCAATTGATGTGTTGGCTCCGCCGATACTGATGAGTACTTTTTTTCCTTGACTTTGTACAGATTGTATTTTATTTATAAATTGATTGGTTGTAATTCCATCCGGTGTAAATAACATGGTCATATCACTCGATGAGGTAGGAACAGCAAAGGCTACTTCAATTACATTGTAACGATTATCGACTAAATCAAGCGGAATATAGGGTGCATTTACATCCGACCAATTATGCCAGTATCCCACTAATGCAGGATTTGGCAGTTGAGCGATTGACAACGATTGAAAGAAGGTAAATAGAAGAATTAGTGCTTTCTGTTTCATTACGCTGAAATTTTAGTAAAGATAAGTTTTTTGTGGTACTTTATGCTGATAGTTTTCTTTGTTTTTTGCTCTTAAAACCTTGTTTCCCCTAAAATAAATTTGCATTGAAAGTAATTATATGTTTAATTTGTATGATAACATTAAATGTATTTATATGAACTTGAAATTTACATTAATCTCTATTGCTCTATTAACTGTGAATATTAGCTTGAAGGCGCAATCCGTATCCTGCGATTCACTTTATTCTCCTTGTACAAACACGATATCTACCAATGGTTTTTTTATTGACTTAAGACCGGTTAATAATAATGTTCTAATTGAATATTTTTCTACAATGTCGCAGAATCCAGGTCTACGTGATGTTGAAATATATTGGAAGTCTGGGTCGTATGTTGGGTTTGAAACCGATCCCAATGCATGGACATTGATTGGTTCAACTACTGGTTTTAACCCTGATACTACTATCAGTTGTCCGATGAATACGTCCCGAATTCCAATTCAGGTGAATAAGTGCATACCGGTTGGACAAAAATCTTCGTTTTACATTATGAAAGTGAATGGCTCTGGAAGTTTCGAAGTTAATAATGATGATTCTGCTGGAACTATAATTGCTAATGATGGTGAGTTAAGAATGTTTGCTGGCAAGATTGCTAGTGGATATGTAGCTTTCGATAGCTTTGGACAGCATGATGATCATTCATTTCAAGGCGCCGTGAAATATTCTTGTGGTTGTTCTCTTACAGGCTTAAATGAAAATTTCATTCGTAATGGATTGCATTTATCTCCAGTTCCTGCAACTGATTTATTAAATATTGAAATTGAAAACAGTGATATTCAATTTTCAACTATTCAAATTCTTGATGTTACAGGCCGTGTGGTTAAAGATAATATCGATATTTCAGAAAAGGTATCTTCTGTTAAAATTAATGATTTAAACAACGGGATTTACCTCGTAAGAGCGATTAGTTCAAATAGGATAATTGCTGAATCAAAGTTTGTTAAGTTATAGCAATGTGATTGCAAATTTAGAAGGTAAATTATTTATTCCTAATATCAATTTGCTCTAATCTGTTAAATCGGATTTTCTTTCATTATTGAAAATGTGTTTTAGTAGAAAGGGGAAAGAAATAAAAACAAACCAAATTGTCATTTGTCTTGGGAATAAATTATATCTGTAATTTATTGCGAACAATATGCTCGAGTATAAAATGCAAATCAAAGAATCTTTTATTTTGATTTTTTGAGGACTATATCTTTGTATATGTTCATTCGTTAAATTGTCTATATCTTGGTAATATTTGGGTTTATAACTATTCGATTTATCTGGAATGTAACCGATTATCATTTGTAAATTTCCTATTATGTAGATTGAAGAAATGCCTAAAATGAAAAATTGAATAACAATGATTGCATAATTTGTTTCGTTCGTATTGCTTAGGATGTATGCTTGAGGAACTAAATGTGCTATATTGTCTATTGCAAAAATTAACATAATTATACTACTCCATACGCTTAACCCTAATCTGCTGTTTTCTGAAGTTTCTTTTTGTGAAAAGGCATGGTAAATTGAAACTAAAATAAATACCATAACCAATAAAAGAACAAATATTTTTAAAGAATCTGGATTATTACATTGTTCTGTGTCGAAAATCCAATAAATTAATGCTACGGATTGTAGTAGAGTTAGTCCTTTTGTTAAAGGTGTAGTAATTTTCTTTTTATTTCTAGAAATAAAGAGAAAGAAATAAGTAAAAAGTAAATAGAATGGCAGGAAAATAAGATGGTTTTCTAATTCTTTCAGGTTGGCGCTTCCCTTTAAAAATAGCATTACTAAGCTGTATACAGCACTATAAATTAGATAAATTGTAAGTGTCGACCATTTGTTAATAATTCTAATTCCTTGGAATAGTAGGCCTAGAATAAGAGCTGTTGAATTGATAAGAATAGTAATTCGATGAGATGTTTCTACTTTGGAGATTAAATAAAAGTATATTGTAATTGTAATTAGTCCAACAATAAGTAATGCTGGTTTAATTTCATAATCTCGATCGTCTTTAATTCTTATCACTCTATTTATATTCCCAATAACTTTTGGTTTTGATTAGTAGTTAATATTTGCCTTTTTTTATCTTGTTTTCACTTAAATATATCCTTCATCACTTTTCCTTTCGATGTTGGCATATAGATGCCTAATAGCTCTGATACCGTATTGGGAATATCAATTTGTTCGTAGGGCTTTGTAGAAATATAGTTTTGTTTGAAGTCTGGACCAAGCGCAAAGAATTCAATATGTTTACATCCTTCACATTGGTCACCATGCGATATAAATCCGTTGCTAACTCCCGGTGTATGTCGGCCGTGATCGTTTGTTACAATTAAGGTCGTATTGTCTTTATATTTGTCATCATTTTGTATTTGTTGCCATAAAGCCCCAATATAATTATCGGTGTCAAAAATGCCTTGTAAATAGCCTAGTGAATCATTTGCATGTCCCGCAACATCGGGTTGCTTGAAATTGATGATGGCTAGTTGAATTTGTTGATGACTTAGTTTATCTATCGCCGATTGATAAGTAGTACTGTCATCTCTGTATCCCGTTCCTAGTCCGCTGTTACCGCAATCTGTATTAGGGGTGTATTGGCCTTTCCACAAAGAATCTGTACAGTCTGATAAAACTTGTAGTTTATCTTTTGTGGTGATTACCCAGGCTTTCGATGCTAGTGTGGGATTGATTTTATTCCAATATTGTAAAAAGGAAGGATGTGCAGGATATTCCATTCCTCCGTTATTAATATTCTCGTAATTTCCTGTGCAAATTGCGGTATGTCCCGGGACAGTAGCTGTAACTCCGTTATTATAGAAATTAGAGCATAAAACACCTTGTGAAAGTAAATTGTAGCGGTTGCTAATATATTGATGAGTGGAATCGCCCCAGGTTTCTGAATAACGGGCTCCATCGACTACTACAATAATTACATTTTTTGTTTTGTAGACGGTGGGATTAATATCTTTACTGCAACCGGAATATAATAAGGTAAGAGAGAATAATAGAATATATACTAATACTACTTTGGCTTTCATATACCAAAGGTATTTAATTTTATTCAATATGAAGAGACAAATGCTAATAAATGGATTTGATGGTCTTATTTCAATCGTTCGAGCTTACCTTTCCTCTTGACTATATTCTTATAATCCCATTGAATCTCTTTCGATTTTTTAAGGCAACGTTTCAAATCGGATTTTTTTATCTCTTTTAAATCATTGTAAAATATGGATGCATCTTTGAATTTCTCTCCGACTACTGAAAGCATATCTTCTCCAAAATCGGCTCCGCTCCAAAACATTAATCGGATACCTTTTTTTTGTTTGCTGTATCCAACTATGGGGTTTTCTTCAATAAACCATACAGGATGGGCATGCCATACCTTCGATTGAGATCCTTTTAGTTCTTTGTCGATTATTGAAGCGAGGAGATCACAAATTTGTAGGTCGGATTCGCTTTGCTTTATATTGTATTGGATGATGTCGTTGTTCATGGAATGAAGAGATGGGAAATGATTGTTATTTTTCTCTTAGTATCATTTGCAAAGGACGCCCTTTAGCTAATTCATCAACTAGTTTGTCGAGGTAACGGACTTTCTTAGTTAAAGGATTTTCAATTTCTTCAATTTTATATCCGCAAATGCTACCAGTAATGAATACTGCATTTGGGTGTAGCTTTGCTTTTTGAAAGAAGGTATCGAAAGTGTATTTGTTGTTGATCGCTTCCTTAATTTGTTCATCGGAAAATCCGCTAAGCCATTTAATGACAGTTAATAATTCCTCTTCAGTTCTTCCTTTTTTTAATGCTTTAGCAAGGTAATGAGGATAAACAGAGGCAAAAGTCAATTTGGCTATTTTAATATTGTGGGCTTCTGTTACTTCCATTTTATAATTTATAGTGTTTGATGATCTTTAATCGATTTTTAATTGCCTAAATTTTAAAAAACTTTTCGATAAAACAAAGATATATGTTGTTTGATTTAAATATTGGAGATTTACGTCAATTGAAGGGTGAAATACGACATTATTAAATCACTTTTTATTCAAATTATTTTCAATTTTAACTCTTAATTTCATGAAAGGTTTTTCAATGATTTGTTGCATTAAATAGGCGAAAATTAAGCAAGCAATTATGGTAAGCACAAACAATAGGTTTTTTGGAATATCAAATGTATTTAGCGTATTATTAATAACATGAATTACTCCTTTATGTGTCAGGTATATGGAATAGGATAGAGGCGCTAATAAATTCATTCCTTGTTTTTGTTCATGTAAAATGTTATTTGGACTTAATACGGAAATCAAAATACTACCGAATCCTAATGCGATTAATGGGAATCCGAAAATCGATGCATTGTAAGTTGATTGTTCTTCGCACAGGAAGTTGGCTGCAAAGAGTAGGAGTGTACCGATAATGAAAAATAGTTTGCTATAGTTGTGAGTTTTTTCGAAGATAGATTTTTTAAATGTTTCGAAGGCAGCAACACTAACTCCAATTATTAATCCGTCGATTCGATTGTAGGTAGGATAGTAAATGAATTTATACCAATACATCCATCCGTTTTCTTCCGTTGAATATGGAAGATAGAAATTGTTGTAACTGATATGTCTGATTATAAATCCTGCAATGAATAACCCAATGATGATAAATATTCCACTTCGAAGAAGTTTTAATCGCTGTAGTAGAATAAGTATTATCGGAAAAAGCAAGTAGAAATGTTCTTCTACGCATAGCGACCAACAATGGGAGAATGTTCCTTGATCTTGTATGTTTAGTCCTAAGTTTTGTGTGAACGTCAGGAATTTCCACAGAGGAGGAAGCGATTCTTTTTCTCTAAATGCCGGAATTAAAAAATAGATGGCGATTGTTGCAACAAAGGCTGGAATGATTCTAAAAAAACGTTTAATGAAAAATCGAACAAATGATATTTTCTTTTCGCTTTTTATTTGAGCGAATAGTTGAGATGAAATTAAATATCCGCTAATGACGAAGAATAAATCAACTCCTATCCACCCGAATGAGGCATTGTCGGCTAACCATTGAGGTTCACCTTTATTGACGATTGTATAGTGGAAAAAGAAAACGAGAAAGATGGCTAATCCTCTTAAATGATCAATTCCAATAATTTTATTTTTTGTAATTTCCATATTGGAATCCGACTTGGTTCGCCTTTTATTTTAATTTGTTTGATATATTGTCTCTGAGATTATTTCTTTTGTTTTGCTTCTAGTTCCGGAAGAGCTTTTTTATAGGCTTCTACGTCCCAAATAATTTCCCAACGTTTAACATATTCAGCGAGTGGTGGGAGACCTACCGATGCTCTTCTTTCATCTACATGATCAGGGTCTTGAAGAGGCAGTACATAGCTTTTGTGGCTGTCGTCATCGTACCCAATTTGACTGCCATAAATCTGATGCTTGCCTTCTCGTAGCGCGACTCTATCTTCTAATAATGCCAATGAACTGCCGGATGCATTTTTGTTTTTCACGGCTTCACGCATCATGGGTAAATATTTTTGTTGAGTAGCCAAATCGGAATGTTGAATTACAAGAAATAATGTTTGATTCGCTTGTCCGCCTACTTTGTCACTTCCCACCCAGCCATATTTATCGAGGATGCCAGTAACTTTAATTAAGTTAATACTATCTTTCACAATCATAATTTCTCCAAGACTATCAACTATCTTGCTTTGATGTCCGTATTCTTTCTGCGCCGAAACATATTGGTTTCTGATGTTTTGATCATCGTCAAATATGGCTAATAGTTCGGCTTGTAATGGCTTGTTGTAATTCGCTTCCTTTTTGTCGACTGCACTTTGCATGGCCGTTACTAATTCTTGCCATTTTTTTTCTTCATGTAATGATGATAAGTCGCTATCGGTTTTTAAGTGCTTAATGTTTAACCATCCGTTTTTAAATGCACTGTTGAGCCATTCTAAGGATAAATCTTTTTCTCCGGCTAAAGCTGCAGCACAGGCAGCATTGTAAAAGTCACTGGGTGATTTCGATTCGATTTTAAAAGCAGATTTGTATTTTGATGTTGATTCGGTATAGTTCGAGTCGTTGTAAAATTTGTCAGCTTCCGCAATTAACGATTTGTAATCTTGAGCATTAATGAAAGAACTAATGAATAATAGCAGCGCTAGGAATGTCTTTTTCATTGGATGAGGTTTAGATTATAAAAATAATGAAATTTCCATGTATTTTGAAAATGCAATGTATTTACTATTCATTGCGAATGTGTAAGATATATGTTGATTGTAACAAAAGTCACCCAAAAAGTTATAAACGCGAATTAAATTGCACCCATAAATTAAGATTTATTTTATGGGTACAATATTCTTCGCAATCGTAATGCTTCACCTGCTGATAGGTTTCGGCTATGTGATGTTTAAATTGAGTAGTAAAGGGGAGAAAAAGGGCGAATTTTAAATTGAAAAGTAGCTGTTACAGCTTTTAACTTTAGAATTTTATTTCGCTTCAAATTCTACCATCCATTCAATTCCGTATTTATCTCTAAACATACCAAAATATGTACCCCAAGGGCTATCATCTATTGGCATTTCAACTTGTCCGCCCGCCGAAAGTCCGTTAAATAATTTGTCGGCTTCATCTTTACTATCTGCGCTGATTACAATTTTACTTCTATTTTCATTTTCGTTAGTGCGGCCCATAAATTCAGGCACATCATTTCCCATAAGTTTACAATTACCAATAGGTAAAGCGATATGCATGAGTTTATTTTCTTCGTGAGCGGGAATTGGGAATTCCTCACTTGCTAATTCTTTGAATCGGACAATTTTCGAAAACTCTCCTCCAAATACAGATTTGTAAAAGTTAAATGCTTCTTCAGCATTTCCGTTAAAGTTAATGTGTGGATTGATAATTGCCATAGAATTTGATTTTAATGATGAAGTTTTTTTAATTGGATTTCAATAAGGCAAAAATACAACTGCTAACAAATAAATTACTGTGTAATTCCGTCAATTAAAGAGGTTATTTGCGTCATACAATGCTTATTTGCGATTTTCTCTTTCGCAATTTAAATTTTATTGGAAATTATTTAAGTGTTACGACAATAAGCAAAATGTATTGAATAAATATTTGCTATCATTCACTGTAATTAACGGAATTCTTATTGATCATTTAATGGTTAATCGGTTGATAAAAATGCACCATTACTCCCGACTGAAGCGTTTTTGACTTAATCAGCTTCAGCATGATTTTATCACTTATTTGATCAAAAAGTCGCATTCCTTTTCCCTCTATAATCGGATGAATACAAATTTGAAATTCATCAATCAATTTACTGTTTAATAATTGAATAATTAAACTTCGGCTACCTATAAGAATAGTTTTATTCTCCTTCTGTTTGAGTAAATTAATTTCTTCCTCTAGTTTGTTCTTTGCTAAGGAAGCGCTATCCCATCCGGTTTTTTTTATGGTATTTGAGAAGACTATTTTCGGAACATTATCGATTGCATGAGCGAATTGATCTAGCGATGCTTGTCCAGAGGGATTCTCAACTATATTTTGCCAAAACTTCATTAGCTCAAATGTTATTCTGCCATATAAAATTACTCCTGCTTGGTCGATTAATTCGGCATAGTGTTTATGCAAATTATCATCGGCAATCCCAGTTGTATGGTCGCAAACCCCATCGAGCGTCATGTTAAAAGCTGCTATTACTTTGGTCATTTTGAAAAGACAGTTAGAAGTTTGATTTGTTTTGATGAGAAATTCCTGTTCATCATTAATTCAAATGTAAAAATAATTTTCGACTTTTTATTGATTGACAATTTTCTGGATTCTATATTCCATTACTTATTAACGCCCCAATTACCCCCAAAGAAGCGATTGGAGGCATTAAGATTTGAGAAGCCTATGTTGACTGGAATATCTGAAATGGTATTGCAGGGCTTGGGAAAGAAGGGGAGTTTGGTTAAAAGTATGTTTACTGTTTGTGTTTTAGCTTATAGGTGGATAAAGTTTTTGTGTTTAACAATTCTCTATACTATATCAAAATGGTAATTTCTGCTTTAATTATTCTGTTTTATTCAATGTCCAGATAATAGCTTTTTCTTTGGTCGCTCTGAAAATTGTTGTGTGCTTTTCTTTTGGTTCATCAGAAAATTTCCATTTTAAATTTGGTGTATTTTCAGAAGATAAAATGTTTGCCAATTCTTTTGTGAAAGGTGAAACATCTTCTGCATCTGATCCTGCAAACCAAACTCGTTTTTCAGTATTTGGAAACTTAGATAAATGTTCTTTTGCTGTTCTAACTAAATAATGATTGTTCCACCAAAGTGAAGGATCAAATGCTATGTAATTATCAAACATTTCAGGTTTTAGGAAAAATGTTTCCATTACAAATAGTCCTGATGCAGATTCACCAATAATACTTTTTTCCGCTGTTGTTCTGTATCGTTTGGAAATTTCTGGGAATAGTTCATCGTTAATGAAAGCTCTGTATTTTTCAGAACCACCAACAATTGGAGCAATTTCTTTATCTTTTTCTACTTCTGTAAAACCGGTCAAATCTCGTCTTCGTTGAGTGTTTTCAATTCCTACAAGTATGAGCGGCTTTATTTTATTTTCCTGAATTAGTTTAGCCAATGTATTGGCAATGTGAGGAAAGTCTTCTTTTATTCCACCATCGGCCATATACATTACTGGTAAAGAATCTGAATTGCCTTTGTAATTTGATGGTGTCCATACGTTAATTACTCTTTCTTCTCCTACTTGTTTTGATTGAATCTTAAATGTTTCGTGTTCAGGAATAGGATCGTTAGGTTGCGAGGCACTCGAACAACTTGTTAATGTAATAAGTAAAAAGAGAAAGCTATAATAAAGGTGTTTCATTTTTTCAGTTTTTTGATTATTTTGTTTTAAAGTGTGTACAATCACAAATTCAATTCTATAATTCAATTTTTCTTTTGTTCAGATGGTTGATTATTGTTCTTACGTTACATTAGCAAATATAATATTTTTCATATAAAGTCGATATGTCTAAAATTTTGAGGCTTTTTACTGTTCAACACATAAAACACCTAAATTTCCCTAAAAGAGGCTATTGGATGCAGGATGATTGGAGATGGCTGTGAAGGGCTTGGGGTGGAGAAGAGGGGTTGTAGGGGATGGGAAGGGCTTTATGCAACCTTAGATTCGCTAGGTATGAATTGATATTATCTTCATTTTATTGATGACATCTATCAAATTTCGATTAAAAAGAATAATGAATAATTAAACTAGGCTTCTGATACGAGTAGGCCGCGCATTGAACTAATGTTTAAATATCAGAATTATTTGCTGCAAATTCTGTGAGTTTTTTTTCGAATTTGATCTCGGGAATAAATGCAACGCAATTTTTCACATGAGATTTACATTTTTCATCAAAACATTTTTGACGAAAACTCCATAATACCCCCCTGTGGTTCTCCCATGGGGACAAGCTGTGCAACATAGACTTCATTGTTCGCCCTTCGGGCGCAACGAAGCCTTAGCTGTTAGCTGCTGCGTTTCATCATCATATGTGTCTTATGTTATTTACAATTTATTTCGGTTGAAAATCTTTATGTCCAGTTTGCCATAATAAAAAGAAAATTTGTCTTAATTCTTTTCTATCCCGTTCTAACTTTGATGATTCATTTGCATCTCCAACATGACCACCTCCAAAATTGGTATAGAGTAGAACGGGTTTATTTGACGTGCTGTTGGTTTGTAAAGTGGCAGCCATTTTACCCGACATCCAAATAGGTACTCTAGGGTCGTTAATTCCGCCAACAATATAAACTGCCGGATATTTAATATTGGATTTTACATGAATTACTGCATCCATTTCTATCACACCCTTCATCTCTGATTCTATTTCCGGATTGCCAAATTCAGGATAATTGTTTATCATATTGGGCCAAGCTTTGCTCCTTATTAAATTTAACGTACCCGATTGAATGGTGGCTGCAGCAAACAAATCGGGGCGTTCGGTAATGGCTCTGCCAATTAATACTCCTCCAGCACTTCCACCAAAGCAACTAAGTTTTGATGGTTGTGTGTATTTGTTTTTAATAAGATATTCAGCACAAGCGATAAAATCTTTCCAGCTATTAGGTTTGGTTTCTTTCATTCCTGCCTGATGCCATGCTTCGCCTTTTTCGCCTCCGCCACGTACATACGCATGCACCAACACCACACCAAGTTCAATTAATGGATCATTGATAACATTATATTCGTTGAAGAAGTTTTCTCTAACTATAGCTCCGTAAGCACCATATCCGTATAAAATACATATATTATTGCCATCTAATTTAGTATTTTTATTTCGCATTATACTCATAGGTACTAGAGTGCCATCGTAAGAGGGGACTTCAATTATTTCACTTACCATATTATCACTTATTTCTAGGTTTATTTGGCTATGGTATGACCAAAAATCGTCATTAATTAATTTGTTGTTTGCTATATTTAATAAAAAATTACTTTCAGATTTATTTACATATTGTCTTATAAGAATGCATTCGTCTGTATTTGTGCCCATTGTAGAAATGCTATACCTATCAAAACCTTTAATAGCTGACACATTTATTTCTTTTCCTGATTTTTTATCAATAAAAACTGTTTTGTTGAGAAAGCCATATTTGGAATAACTAACGAGAATGTATGATTTTGTTTCAACTATATTTTCTAATTGCCAAATACTGTCTTCTGAAAATATAATCTTTGCTTGAGCAAAGTCTGGATTGCTAAAAGAAGTATAACGAAGGCTTTTAAAACCATTCCCTTTTCCAGAAACAAAATAATAGCCATTAGTAGTTTCTATTAAATTAAGTACAGAGTCTGTTTTATCATATAGTTTTTCCCATTGTTTGGTTGTAGATAAAAGCTGTGTATTGTTGATGAAATAGACATTTTTATATTCAAATTCAAAACCCAAATTTGGAATACAGTATATTCTTTTGGAGCTGTTAAAGGTTTGGATAGATGCATGATAAGCATTGCTTATTTTTTTTTCAATTGTGTTTCTTACACTATCATCCATGATGGTTTTGTCGATAGCATAATTTGTAAATAGAGTATGGTATTTGAGTACATCATTTTCTCTTGCATTAGGTGCTGTGGGGTCGCCAATATTATAGCCATATATAAAACCCTTACTATCTGCAGTCCAATTAATGGTCCAATCCTTGCAATGCGGTATGCTGTCTTTAAGCCATTTGTTATTTGTAATATCATATACTTTAAGAAAGGGATATTCTTCACCATTTTTATCAAATGCTGCAATAAAATATTTGTCATCAGGCGAAAAGGCAAGTGCATATAAATCGTACTTCATATTGGGATGAATTTTCCATGAGTCACAAATTATATGCTCAAAAGTATCTTTTGTTGTTTTGTAATATAAGATATCTGAAAGTTGCTCTGTTCCTTTTTTAAAATAGTAATATCTTGTAGT
>Ga0255345_1002047_pt1 | contig 26738 bp, 20 predicted proteins | sample wastewater_treat_6_FD_192415 | JGI IMG/M metagenome (GOLD analysis project Ga0255345, IMG submission 192415) | Wastewater microbial communities from Lulu Island WWTP, Vancouver, Canada - plant20 | ecosystem: Engineered > WWTP > Wastewater > Unclassified | place: Canada: Vancouver, British...
GAAAACTTCCGTCGCGTCCGGTAATTCCCTGAACAATCAGTCGCGTATTTTTATCGATTAAGATGCTCATAAATGCTATGTTTTTACTTTTCCGATCTTTAAGAAAGCGGTAAAGTGATATTATTGTTTTTCTGAAAAATGAATAAAAGTATAATATCGCAGGATATTGTTATCGAGCAAGTTCTACTGCTTTTCGGGTAGCTTCGCCCATAGTTTCGGCCACAAAGAAATCCGTGCCTTGCAAAAGTGTCCGACCTTCTTTTTCGTTAGTGCCCGTTAAGCGAATGACGATAGGAATATCGGTAGTGATAATCTTAAAAGCTTCGAGAATGCCGGTCGCAACATCGTCGCAACGGGTAATCCCTCCGAAAATATTAATCAATACCACTTTGACGTTTTTGTCACTAAGAAGCAGTTTCATGGCCTCGATTACTTTTGTGGGATTGGAACTGCCCCCTATATCGAGGAAATTGGCCGGTTTGCCGCCATAAAGCTGAATGATGTCCATAGTGGCCATTGCAAGTCCGGCACCATTCACCATGCACCCAATATTGCCACCGATGTTTATGTAGCTAAATCCTTTGCTCTTGGCATTCTGTTCCTTTTTCTCGTCTTCGGTCGGTTCGAAAAGCGATGCGATTTGAGGATGGCGATAAAGCGCATTGTCGTCGAAGGTCATTTTGGCATCGATAGCCATAACATTGCCTTCGTCGGTGAGGACAAGCGGATTGATTTCGGCAAGCGAGGCATCGTTTTCTACGAACAATTTATACAGTTTCCGGAAAATAGGAATAGCCTGTTTCACCTGGTCCATACGGTCGAAAAGTTCGAAAGCGGCTTCGCGCGCCAAATAATCGGGTACACCGACGAGTGGATCGATAATGATTTTGTGAATTTTTTCGTGAGAGGTGCGTGCCACTTCTTCTATATCCATTCCGCCTGCTTTGCTAAGCATGAGTATCGTGGATTTTGAGACCCGATCGACGATGTAACTTACGTAATACTCAGAAGCGATATTCACTGCCTGACCAACGAGAATACGATCGACTTTCAATCCTTTGATGGTCATCCCTAAAATATCTGCTGCATGCTTGCGAAGTTCGTCTTCGTTGTTTGCAAGTTTCACGCCACCGGCTTTGCCTCTTCCCCCGGTGAGTACTTGAGCCTTGACAATGGCTCGAGGCGAACCAATCTCCCTGTAGGCCTTAACGGCTTCATCCACATTTTTGCAGACATAACTTTTATCTACAGGAAGTCCATAAGACGCAAAAATTTCTTTTGCCTGATATTCATGAATTTTCATGGGCTTTTGAATGTAATAATTATTATAATGAAATTTTTAAACTACGATTTTTAAACAAAGATATTTCTTCTTTTGAAGAAATTCTAAATTTCATGATTTTGTTATACAACGTATATCACTGAAAAATGTTTAAAAAATGATAATCTTTTGATTTTGTCGGTTTAGTAAGTTTTATGCGATTTTTATGGCTACTTTTGCATAAGTAATCGAAAATAAATTATTGCATGAGTGACGTTTCAGAAATACTTATCCGCCGTCGGAGTATCCGAAAATTTGCTGACGAAAAACTTTCTTCTGAAGAAACCGAATTAATTTTAAGAGCTGCCTTGTTGTCGCCTACTTCCAAGAACAGTCGTTCATGGGAGTTTGTTGTGATTGAAGAAAAAGAAATGCTCGGAAAATTGTCGAAATGCAAACCCAACTCAGCTTCGTTTTTGACAGGGGCAGCATTGGCCGTGGTCGTGTTGGGTAACCCGATATTGAGTGATGTATGGATTGAAGATGCTTCCATCGCCTCTACTTCTATGCTTCTTCAGGCCGAAGATATCAACATTGGTGCATGTTGGATACAGGTTCGTGAACGAAATTATTCCGAAACAATTACTTCCGCCGATTACATCAATGACTTGTTGAATATTCCCGCACCTTTGGAGCCTCTTTGTATCCTTGCTTTCGGTAGAAAAGAAAAACCTCGCACACCGCATGACATTGACGATTTGCCTTGGGAAAAAGTGCATATTGGAAGTTATCGTTCATAAAATTCTTTTTGATTTTGGCAGATGAACTGATTATCATATCGACAAAACAATGAAGATCGTTTTTATCGGATCGGGAAATGTGGCTACCCATCTGGCTATTGCGGCCAAGAAAGAAGGCCATCATATTTTACAGATTTACAGTCATTCAGCCGAAAATGCCCGATGTCTTGCCAAAAAGGTGGATGCTCCATATTCCGATAATATATCACAGGTTAATCCATCGGCAGACATTTATATTTTTTCGGTAAAGGATGACGCGTTGGGTCAGGTATTGGCCGAAATGCCTGAAACGGAAGGGATTTGGATACACACTGCCGGCAGCATTCCGATGAATATTTTCCGGCATTATCACGATCGGTATGGTGTATTATATCCGTTGCAGACATTCAGTAAAAAACGTGAAATCGATTTCGAGAAGATTCCGCTGTTTATTGAAGCCAATGATTCAAAAGTTTGCGAACAACTTCAAGAGTTTGCCTACGGTTTATCTCCCATTGTTCGCTATATTGAAAGCGAAAAACGTCGATATCTGCATTTAGCTGCTGTTTTTGCATGCAATTTTGTCAATCACATGTATGCAACGGCTGCCCAATTGCTTGAAAAAAATCAAATTCCTTTTGATGTACTGTTGCCGCTCATCGACGAAACAGCAGCCAAAGTCCATCAATTGCATCCGCGTGAAGCACAAACCGGCCCTGCGATTCGTTTTGACGAACAAGTGATGAATTCACACATCGATCTGATTGACGACGTGTTGACCAGAGAACTCTATCGACTCATCAGCCAAAGCATTCATAAATATTCTTCAAGACAATGATAAATTACGATCTTTCGAAAATCAAAGCATTCATTTTTGACGTCGATGGCGTTTTGTCTCGACAAACTATCGGATTATCCTCCGAAGGCGAACCTTTGCGGACTGTAAATATTCGTGATGGGTATGCTATAAATGTAGCTGTTAAAGCCGGTTTTGGAGTTGCTGTCATAACGGGTGGAAACAGCATGTCAGTCAGAGTTCGCTGTGAAGCGCTGGGCGTGAAAGACATTTATATGCAATCATCCATCAAACTGATCGACTTGGCTGATTATATGGATAGAACGGGATTTCGTCGTGACCAAATTGCATACATTGGCGACGATATTCCCGATTACCACGTAATGATGGAAGTCGGGTTGCCGATAGCACCTGCAGATGCCGATCACGAAATCAAACGAATAGCCAAATATATATCTCCATACAAAGGTGGTGAGGGTGTTGCCCGCGACGTTATAGAACAGACACTCCGAACACAAGGATTATGGATGAATGATGCGATATTTGAATGGTAAGTATAAAAAAGAAAAGAATTATGATTTGAACGAATTTCAAAGATATTCGTTATAAATTGAAACATTTGTCGGCGATCTACCGGAAAAGTCGATTATTTTTATGGAAAATTGTTATAAATCAAATAGAAGTGCCATCATCGGAAACTGTCCCCGATTGAAGAATTAACATTAAAAAATTGAAATCTAATCTCTATCAATGTATATTTGCAATAGAGTATTGATAAAAAATCAACAATAAATGGCAAAAGTAAAAGGGTACGTCGTGGTAAACACTGAATGCTGCAAGGGATGTAATCTTTGCGTTGTTTCATGCCACACCGATGTATTGGAACTACAACCTCGCGAAGTGAACAATAAAGGTTACCACTTCGTTTATATGAAAAATCCGGATGAATGTATTGGATGTGCTGATTGTGGACTTGTGTGTCCCGACGGGTGCCTTACTGTATATCGTAAAAAAATCGGATAAATAAGACGCCCATTATTATGAATAAATCGTTTTCGAACGTAGTTAAGTAAAATCAAATTTATGTCTCAAGAAATATCGTTAATGAAGGGTAACGAAGCCATTGCTCACGCAGCTATTCGCTATGGAGTAGATGGTTATTTTGGATATCCCATTACCCCTCAATCCGAAATCATTGAAACTCTCATGGATGCAGCTCCGTGGAAAACAACGGGTATGGTTGTGCTGCAAGCGGAGAGTGAAATAGCGTCCATAAATATGGTGTATGGTGGTGCATCGTGTGGGAAATATGTGATGACTTCATCCTCGAGCCCCGGCATAAGTCTCATGCAGGAAGGCATTTCCTATTTGGCAGGGGCCGAACTCCCTTGTCTCCTTGTCAATGTACAACGAGGCGGACCCGGTCTTGGAACCATTCAGCCTTCGCAAGCCGATTATTTTCAAACAGTGAAAGGTGGAGGTCACGGCGATTATCGCCTCATAACACTTGCCCCCAATTCGGTGCAGGAAATGGCCGATTTTGTATCTCTTGGTTTCGAGTTGGCTTTCAAATATCGCAATCCCGCCATGATACTGACTGATGGCGTCATTGGTCAGATGATGGAAAAAGTACGTTTGCCCGAATACCGGCGTCGGCGAACCGAACAAGAAATTCGTGAACAGTGCCCTTGGGCAACCCTCGGTAAAACTCCTGACAGAGAACCGAATATCATTACTTCACTTGAGCTTGATCCGGAAATAGAAGAACAGAATAATATTCGTTTTCAAAACAAATACAGGGAAGTAGAAAAGAACGAAGTTAGATACGAAGAAATTAAGTGCGACGATGCCGATTATATTTTCGTTGCTTTTGGCTCGGCTTCCCGCATTTGTCAGCGAGCAATCGATCTTGCTCGTGAGGAAGGATACAAAGTGGGCATGATTCGCCCGATTACTCTTTGGCCATATCCCTATGATATTATTAATCGTCGTGCTGATAAGGTGAAAGGCTTTCTCACTGTTGAGATGAATGCCGGACAAATGGTCGAAGACGTTCGCTTGGGCGTAAACGGCAAAACAAGGGTCGAATACTTTGGACGTATGGGAGGTATAGTTCCCGGCCCGGATGAAGTGTTAGTGGCTTTAAAGGAAAAAATTATAAACGCATAATTTGCGACGATGACTCCTCGCGTTCACAAAATCTTTTTGATTTTATTCTTAATTGCTTTCGCAGCTACGATTATCATTTATTTTGTCTCCGACAAAAATATGCGATATACCTGGTATGCGGGAGGATCTGCACTAGTGCTCTATTTTTTTTATCGATTTTCTAAACAATAACAATTATGGATGCAAACAATATCATAAGTCCCGAAAATTTGGTTTATGCGAAACCATTATTGATGAACGAAGTTCCGATGCATTACTGTCCGGGATGTTCTCATGGTGTAGTGCATAAACTCATTGCCGAAGTTATCGCAGAAATGGGGCTAGAAGACAAATCTATTGGCATTGCGCCGGTTGGATGTGCCGTTATGGCCTACAATTATCTCGATATAGATTGGCAGGAAGCGGCTCATGGTCGTGCACCGGCACTGGCGACGGCAGTTAAAAGACTTTGCCCCGACAAACTCGTTTTCACCTATCAGGGCGATGGAGATCTTGCGGCAATTGGTACGGGTGAAACCATCCACGCAGCTAATCGTGGTGAAAATATAGCTATCATTTTCATCAATAACGGAATTTATGGAATGACAGGCGGACAAATGGCTCCCACGACCCTCGAAAATATGAAAACATCTACCAGTCCCGAAGGTCGTGACGTACACACAACCGGGAATCCGCTAAAGATTCTTGATTTGCTTGCCTTGTTGGATGGGGTGTGTCTGGCAACGCGCCAGAGTGTTCACACGGCTGCAGCGGTGAGAAAAGCCAAAAATAAGATTCGTCTTGCATTTGAAAATTCAATGCAGAATAAAGGACTATCCATTGTCGAAATCGTATCGACATGTAATGCCGGTTGGAAAATGACCCCGGCTGAAGCCAACGATTGGATGGTCGAAAATATGTTTCCCGTTTATCCTCTTGGTGATTTGAAGAATATCTAAAAACAAACTAAAAAACATGTTGCAGGAAATTGTAATTTCGGGCTTTGGCGGACAGGGTGTATTGTCGATGGGTAAGATTCTCGCTTATTCGGGGATAATGGAAGATAAGGAAGTTTCGTGGATGCCCGCTTATGGTCCCGAACAGCGCGGAGGAACTGCCAACGTAACGGTAATCATCGCCGATCAACCGATCAGTTCGCCAATCGTCAGCCAATTTGATGTGGCGATCGTGCTCAATCAGCCTTCGCTCGAAAAGTTTGAGAGTAAGGTAAAGCCTGGTGGCATTCTGATTTATGACGGATATGGCATTCATCATCCACCCACGAAGAAAGATATTAATGTATATAAAATAGATGCTATGGACGAATCGATGAAAATGTCTAACTCCAAAGTGTTCAATATGATCGTTTTGGGCGGATTACTCAAGGTGTCGCCCATGGTGAAACTCGAAAATGTGATGAAAGGCCTAAAAAAATCGCTCCCGGAACGTTATCACAATACCCTTCCACTTAACGAGCAGGCCATTTTGCGAGGCATGGAGATTATTCAGTTGGAAAGAAAAGCAGAATAATCTTTGAGTAATTGTGCTCAAATTGATTATTCTGATCAGAGGCCGGTTTGATTTTTATCAGACCGGCTTCGCTATTTTGATGAGTTGGCGTGATTGCGATAGAAATGCTTTTTGCGTGGCACTTTATTGGTGCTTTCACTGTTTTTCTCTGTTGCTTGCGGTTTGGATGTGGCTGAAGTTGTTTTTACCTTCTTCTTGTTTCTCGATGAACCTTGTTTTCCGCTTTTTCGCTCTTTCGCCGGATTATATTCGGGAGCTGTTCCTATTTCGCTTGGCAATGGAATTTTGTATATGTCTTTTTGAAGAAAACTTTCAATCCGGTGAAAGCGAAACTGTTCTTTTGGCGAAACCAACGTGATAGCCATTCCTGAATCACCAGCGCGAGCCGTACGGCCGATGCGGTGCACGTAATCTTCAACTTCGTAGGGAACGTCGTAGTTGATCACCAGCGAGATGTCGTCAATATCGATTCCGCGCGCTACGATATCGGTTGCCACTAAAGTGTTGACGCGTTCGTTTCGAAATTCGTGCATGATATGGTCTCGTTGTGCCTGATCGAGATCGGAATGCATTTCGCCTGCCGACAATCCCATTTTTCGAAGCATTCGGTAAATTTCTTTCACTTTTGACTTGGACCCCGAAAATAGGATCACTTTTTTGGGGTTTTTGGATGCAAAGAGGTGTTTGATGATTGCCGGTTTTTGTTCTTCATAACACACATAAGCGGACTGCAGGATGGTTTCGGGTGGACGTGAAATGGCAATGGAGATTTCCTTCGGATTACGTAGGATGGTTTTTGCCATTTGTTGAATTTTGGGCGGCATAGTAGCCGAAAACATGATGGTTTGACGATTTTTTGGCAGCAGTTTTTCGATTTTCATGATATCGTCGTAGAAGCCCATATCGAGCATGCGGTCGGCTTCGTCGAGGATGAAATATTTGACGCCCGAAAAGTCAATTTTATAAAGATTGATGTGTGAAAGCAGTCGGCCGGGTGTAGCAATCACTACATCAGCTCCGCTGACGAGTCCACGTTTCTGGACATCCCATGCATCTCCGTCATTGCCACCGTAAACGGCAACCGACGAAAAAGGCGTAAAATACGAAAAGCCTTCCATCTGTTGATCGATTTGCTGAGCCAGTTCGCGGGTAGGAGCCATGATAATGGCGTTTATCTTATGTTCGTCGTGCGGTTCGGTTTGCAGATTGTTGAGCAGAGGCAGCAAAAAAGCAGCAGTTTTACCTGTGCCTGTTTGTGCGCATGCAATCACATCGCATTTGTCGAGAATCACCGGAATGGCTTGTTCCTGAATGGGTGTAGTTTCTGTAAAATTCATCGCTTCGAGTCCTTGTTGCAGGGCCTCGCACAATGGAAGTTCGGTAAATAACATGCTCAGATTTTTTTGTTTAGAAAACAAAGTTACGATTATTTCCCGTTTTTTGATGATCTGGCCGAGTAAAAAACGCACAAGTTGTTTTGCTTTATGGAAAATAGTACTATCTTTGCATCCGCAAATTCGCAGCAAATTGGAGAGATGGCAGAGTGGTCGATCGCGGCGGTCTTGAAAACCGTTGAACTGAGAGGTTCCGGGGGTTCGAATCCCTCTCTCTCCGCAATAAATCTTAAATATTAAATACTTATAAAAAATACGCACGAAAAACGTACTCTCGTAACACTCTACACCCATTTTAGTTTTTTACTCGCTTGCACTTTTTTTCCGGAATAAATTGTGAACAAGTTTGATATTGTTTGCCCAAAAGTGGCATAACAAGGTGACTGAAAACGACTTCATTCCTGCAATTCCGGTGGCGTTTCAGTATCCGTATATAGATATCATAAGGAGATTCTGAAATCTTTTAAAAATAGCAGGGAAAATATTTCAGCAGAAAGCTTCAATGTGTAGATTGAAAGTATAGTACTTTATTGAGGAGAAATGATGTATAGTTATTTCCATCTTGGGTATGAACAATAATTTCTCAAAATAGCTGTGACATGTTTAGATGTATTTTGATATGATTGTGTTAAAAATACACTTATGTCCAATTATCCACTTTATTTAATCATTTGTCCACCATTATTCACTTATTTAATCTAAAATTTGCATCCGTGAAGTGAAAATTTAGATTGAATTTTATTTCAAATGTTGTGCGGAATTTTTATTAATTTTTTAAATCCTTAAAAGTATTATGCAAACAAAAAAATTACTTATTTATTTGTTTATGCTGTTTGTATCAGCAGTGTCCAGTCTGGAAATGATGGCACAAAATACCGTAACAGGCAAAGTGTCGGATGCGGCGGGAGATCCGTTGATCGGAGTAAATGTTCTCGAAAAAGGAAGTTCGAATGGAACCGTTACCGATGTCAATGGTAAATTTACTTTGAATGTTCCTCAGGGGGCTACACTTGTTTTCAGCTATATCGGCTACAAAACGCAAGAGCTGGTTGTGAGTGGAAATAACTTAGATGTGGTATTGTACGAAGACACAGAATTGTTGGACGAGGTTGTGGTTGTCGGTTACGGAACCCAATCGAAACGTAACATTTCGGGGGCAATCAGTAGCGTGAAAGCCGAAGATATTGTTCGATCCAATTCCACAACATTGAGCGGGGCACTTGCAGGGAAAGTACAAGGTATAACTACAAGAGCTGTAGATGCAAGACCTGGTAGGGGCATCAACTTGCAAATTCGAAATTTGGGCAATCCTTTATATGTAATTGATGGAATTGCTTACAGTGGAATTACGGGATCTGATGCGTTTGGTTTGTCGCAGGGTTCAGGTGAAAACATATTCAATAATCTTTCTCTCGAAGATATAGAAAGTATTTCAATTCTTAAAGATGCATCTGCAGCTGTGTACGGGTTACGTGCTTCAAATGGGGTGGTCCTTGTTACGACAAAGAAAGGGAGTAAAGGTGAAGATGTAAAGATAAATGTTAATGGATATTACGGACTACAGAACTTTACTCGTTATCCGAAACCTGCCAACGCATATCAGTTTGTTAGAGCCAGATTGGAATCGGAGCAAAATTATGGGCGTGACCCAAGCCGCCTCTACAGTCCGGAAGAATTAGCTAAGTGGAAAGCGGGTAGCGAACCCGGGTACAAGAGTTATGATTACCTCGATATTGTAACTCGCAACAATTTTCCCCAATATTATGTAAATGCAAATGTTTCGGGAGGTACCAAGCGGTCATCGTATTACCTGTCAGTAGGAAATACAGATCAACAGGCTATTTTACCCGATTTTTATTACAACAGATCAAATGTACAAGCCAATATCGAAGCCAATTTGGCTACAGGTCTTTCTGTTGGTACACAAATATCCGCAATTCTTGAAAAAACACATAATGTGGGTGTTCCCGGATTGGATGACTATTTTAATCCACTATTGAGCGTTTTCACTATGTGGCCGATCGAAAGCCCGTATGCAAATGATAATCCCAATTATATTCACCAGACACATAATGTCAATGTAAACCCGGCAACATATAAAGACGATGTAACCGGCTGGATTGATATTTATCAACGAACGACTAACGTAAATTTATATGCTAAATATGATTTTAAATTCGGATTATCGTTAAAGGGTACGTACTCATATAATTATCGAAACGACGATTTTGACGGTTTCGAATATACGTATGATGCTTATAAATATGATCCAGAAACTGATACCTATTACACACAGCCCGGGTGGGGAAACCAAAATCCGTGGCGCGAGAAACACAAACGCAATGTTGTCCAGCGTTTTCAACAGATTCAGGCTAACTATAACAAAACGTTCAACGATCATTCCCTTTCGGCAGTTCTTGCTTTCGAAAGATCGGATTATGATAATACTTACTTCGTTGTGCATACTGTGCCGTCAAATAATTATATCGAAAAAATGTATCTCTACGAGCAGGATTATCTTGCTGACGATTGGAGTTATCAGGCTCGAGCCGGATTTATCGGAAGAGTTAACTACAACTACAAGGAAAGGTATATGTTGGAATTGCTTGGACGATATGACGGGTCATATCTTTATTACAAAGACAGTCGTTTCGGTTTTTTCCCGGGTTTTTCTGCTGCATGGCGTATTTCCGATGAACCTTTTTTCGAACCCTTAAAGAGTTCTGTAAATGACTTAAAAATCAGAGGGTCGTATGGAGTAACAGGGAGTGAAATGGGTGTGAATGCCTTCGGTTATCTTGCAGGTTTTAATTATGGCTGGGGTAGCTCGGTATTCGATGGAAAATTTGTAAATGGATTGCAACCGAGAGGGTTACCTATTCGAAATCTGTCATGGGTAAAAAATAATTCCACGAACATCGGGGTAGATTTTTCTTTAATGCAATATAAACTTACCGGAAGTATAGATTTGTTCGAAAGAAGACGTACAGGTTTGCCGGCAGCACGCTACGACGTGAAATTGCCATCTGAGATAGGATACAGCCTCCCAAATGAAAATCTGGAATCTGACGCCCATCGTGGAGTGGAAGGGTTAATTTCGTATCAGGATGAAGTTGGTGAATTCAAATATAAAGTGGCTGCTAACGCATCTCTCGCACGTCGCAGATGGTTGTCGTCATACAAACCACGATTTGGTAATTCGTGGAATGAATATCGCAATTCTATTGAAGATCGATGGACAGGAATTACGTGGGGTTACCAGATAATAGGAAGATTTGAATCGATGGAGGATATTGCAACTTATCCGATTAACAACGATGGCCGTGGAAATACCGACATGCTCCCGGGCGATTTCAAATATAAGGACGTTAACAATGATGGCATCATTAATTATATGGATGAACGTCCAATCGGGTATGATCTTGGACAACAGCCTTATATGAGTTATGGATTAAATTTTGGATTCAATTGGAAGAGCTGGTCGCTTACTGCGGATTTTGCCGGTGCAACAATGCAAAGTTATCGAAGAAACTGGGAGCTAAAATTCCCTTTCCAAAATAATGGAAGTGCACCACATTATATGTTTGAAGATCGTTGGCATCGCGAAGATCCGTATGACCCTAATAGTCAGTGGATAGCCGGAACTTATCCTGCTATCAGGCAAAATCTACGTGGCGATCATCCCATCTATTATACCAATGATTTTTGGGTGACGAATGTAAGTTATTTCCGATTGAAAAACATAGAACTGGGATACGTAATTCCAAAGAATCTCAGTAACAAAATAGGATCATCCAATATCAGACTTTATATAAATGCATCGAATTTGTTTTCGTTTGACAACGTACGCAAATTCGAGATCGATCCGGAAATTGCGTCTGAAAACGGGCTCGTATATCCGTTACAGAAATTAACTATGTTTGGTTTTAATTTAACATTTTAATGAGTGAAATTATGAAAAGAAATACTTTATACATCGTTCTTTCAATTTTTCTTTCGACCACGATGATTGGATGCAACAACGATTGGTTCGAAAGAAATCCGAAGGATATCATTATGGAAGAACAGGTTTGGAACGATCCAAAACAAATCGACGGACTTCTTGCAAACTATTATAATCGACTTCCCATTTTCACAGGATTGGAAGGAACTTGGCGTGACATGGCCCTGTTCGACGATGCTATGTGGTCAGGATATATGGGCGAAGAATTTCGAAATCAATTGGCCTCTTACTGGCCATCATTTGCAGAATTATGGAACTATAATCTGATTCGCGACATCAATCTTGCTATTGAAGGAATTGATACTTACAGTGAGAAACTGACGGATGCTCAGAAAGAAGCTTACAAAGCTGAGTTTAGATTTATTAGAGCTTACAATTATTTCGAATTGGTGAAAAGAATGGGCGGTGTTCCTTTAATTACCAATCAGCTCATATACGATTTTAGTGGCGACCCCTCGAAGTTACAGCTGCCACGTGCCAAGGAAAGCGAAGTGTATGAGTTTATAGCTGACGAGATGGATGCCATAAAAGATCAGTTGGGTAATGCCGGAAGCCAAACACGAGCCAACAAATACACAGCATTGGCACTTAAGAGTCGTGCCATGCTTTATGCTGCCTCGCTTGCAAAATACAATAATTTGATGCCTGTTCCCATTACCACCAAGGGCGGAGAAGTTGGAATACCCGCTGACAAAGCCGATGAATATTATCAGAAATCCTTGGATGCTTCTATCGAAATAATTAAGTCGGGCAAATACGAATTGTATAAAAAGAATCCCGATCTCGGTGAGAATTTTTATGAAATTTTCGATAAAAAATCAAATAATCCCGAAGTCATTTGGGCAAAGGATTACCTTACATCAGCCGACAAACGGCACTGGTTTGCGTATGACAATATAGCTCGTGGCCTTCGAGAAGATAATCTTGGTTCATCATGCATAACTCCGGTTTTAAATCTTGTAGAAAGTTATCCGTATTTAGATGGATCAAAGGGTATACTGAAAAATCGTACCGCAGATAATTCTGATTATATTTATTATGAAACATTGGACGGAATTTATGCCAACAAAGATAAACGGTTATATGGAACTGTTTTATATTCAGGAACTACGTTCAAGGGACTTCCTGTTGGCATACAAGCTGGTGTAAAAGTATGGAATGGCGCCGGATATACAACGATTGAAGGAGAAGATATTGGAACGACTTATTCTGACGGCAAAATACTCATTGGCAACTCTGGTCCGCATCGTTCGATGCAGGAAGTGTCTAATTCGGGGTTTTATTTGAGAAAATACATTCAATCCGGTGCAGGAACCAGTACGCGAGGTATCCGAAGCGATAATTGGTGGGTTTATTTCAGATTAGGTGAAATATACTTGAATGCAGCCGAAGCTGCCCTTGAATTGGGCAAAGCAGGTGATGCAAAAGACTACGTGAATGAACTACGCGAACGGGCCGGATATCCTGAAAACAGTCTCGAATCAATTGATATGGAAACTCTTATGAATGAGAGACGCATAGAACTTGCATTTGAAGATCATCGCTATTTCGACATGAAACGTTGGAGAAAAGCTCATATCGTTTGGAACGGTGACAGAGACAATCCTGATGCTATGCTCTATGCCCTTTATCCATACCGAGTTGTAGGCGGACCACATGATGGAATGTATGTTTTTGACAAAATGGTGGCTCCCCGATTTTTAACACCTCGATATTTTCAGTTGTCGAATTATTATACTTTTATTCCCCAATACGTAAGAGACAATAATCCGAAAATTGTTCCTAATCCTTTCCAATAAGTTGATTTTTAAGAAAATAATTAAAGATATGAAAGTAAAACTATTTTTAATCTCCTCCATCATTGCTTTTTCTATATTTTTTGTAAGTTGCGAAAAAGACAATTTCGATGAACCGGCTTCGATTTTGTCAGGAAGAATTATTTATAATAATGAGCCTGTCGGTGTAAGATCGAATGCATTAGAATTGGAACTTTGGCAACACGGGTATGCCAATTTTACAAAGATTCCGGTATTTATCAAACAAGATGGTACATTTTCGGCCGTACTTTTCGATGGTAAGTACAAGCTTGTAAGGATGAATGGTGCACCTTGGGAGAACAATACTGATTCTATAGACGTGGAAGTACGAGGAAATACAATTGTGGATGTTCCTGTTGTGCCTTATTTTTCACTGAGTAACGTATCTTTTCAAAAAAACGGATCTCAGGTAACTGCCACATTTACCGTGAACCAAGTGAGCTCACAACGTAATCTGAAAAAAGTATATCTTTTTCTCGGAAAAACGATTATCACCGATAATGGCTATAATATAGCCCGTATTTCTAAAGATGCTGCTTCCATTACCTTAGGTGAACCCACGACGCTTTCAGTTGAAATTCCATCAGCAAACTCAAGTAGTATGATTTTTGCAAGGGTTGGCATCGAAACCGACGGAATAGGGCAATTGCTCTATTCGGAATCGAAAAAAATAGACTGAAAATAAACGGAATGTTTTCAATTACGCGCAAGATATGTCAATGGCTGATTCCTTTCGTTTCAGCCTTGACTCTTGCGCAATGCGAGAAATCTCCTTTGGAAAATCCTACCGAAGACAACAATAGTGAAACTATGCAGTATGTTCTACCTTATTATCCCGATGATTATTCGTCGATAGCATCGTGGACAAACCGAAACCGCTGGAATTTGGCCAACGTTCACGATCCGTCGGTTGCATATTACAAGGGGTATTATTATATGTACGGCACCGATGCTTCGTATGGTAATGAACACGAAGGACACGGCCATTTTCAGGGCAAGCGCTCAACCGATTTGGTGAATTGGGAATGGGTAGCCGGACCTTTTTATGATCCGCCTTCGTGGGTGGCCGACTCGCTCAACGCCATTCGATCGCGTATGGGACTCGAGGCCATTCCCGAAGAAGACATACAATACGGTTACTGGGCGCCGGTTGTACGTAGGGTTAACGTTGGAGGACAGGAGATCTTGCGCATGTATTACAGTATTGTCATCGATAACTATATCAAAACAGGGAAACCCAACACTCAGGCCAATTTTGATGGAAGCTGGACAGAACGTGCATTTATCGGCATGTGTGAGTCGACCGATCCTGCCGGTGCCGTCTGGACCGACAAGGGTTTCGTTACCACCTCCTCGTCCGATCGAGGTCTGAATTACAATCGCTCGAGTTTATCGGATTGGAATGCCTATTTTTACTACAACGCCATTGATCCTACCTATATCGTAACGCCCGAAGGGAAGCATTACCTCATTCATGGATCGTGGCATAGTGGTTTCGCATTGTTGGAAGTGGATGCTACAACCGGAAAACCGCTCAAAAAGCTCGGTGAACCTTATGCTGACAGTGTGGCTGAACTGACAGCCCAATATGGCAAGCGAATCGGCACACGTCGGGCATCGTCGCGCTGGCAGGGCAGTGAAGCTCCCGAAATCATATACAAAGATGGTTACTACTTTTTGTTTATGACCTACGATGCGCTTGACGTGCCTTACAATACGCGAGTGGTGAGAAGCCAAAATATCGACGGGCCATACTACGACATCACCGGCCGCAACTTTACCAATGGTGAAGGCGATTGCTATCCGATTGTAACCCACCCGTATAAATTTAATCTCGGTTACGGATGGGTAGGTATATCGCATTGTGCGATTTTCAAAAAGGAAAATACCGATGAGTGGTTTTATATGTCTCAAGGACGATTGCCTGTCAATGTGGGCGGCAACCCTTATTCCAATGCCATTATGATGGGGCATGTACGCCGCATCGTATGGTGTCCGGCTTCTCCAAACGAATCCGATAACCTATGGCCGATAACACTGCCCGAACGTTATGCTGCCGTACCCGATTACGGTACCATAACCAAAGACTCGCTTGTCGGGACATGGGAGCACATTAAATTGGAATATACCTACGGTCGACAAAACACGGCAACGACCTTAACGCTCAATGCCGACGGGACGATGTCGGGTGCGCTGACAGGGAATTGGAGTTACGACGTGGCTAAAAAACAACTGAAATTGGGCAACGTGATTGTTTGCGTCGAACGTGAAGTGGATTGGGAAGCAACTCCGCGCCGGGTGACATTGGTATATGCCGGTACCGAAAAAAATCTGAATGCAACCTATTGGGGCAAAAAGGTGAAATAATATCGTAAAATTCGGTGTGTTTTGAGCACAGTCCAACAACGAATGTATTAAAATCTTCATCGAATAGATCTTATTCATACGCATGACAACTTATATGAAGAAGAGAAAATAGGATATTTATTGAAACAAATGAATGAAGTTTTTTTTAGGTATTTCGATGTAGATAAAGAAAAATAAATTTATGCTGTATAACATATAGTTAAAGATTCAATCGAAAATAATAAGTATTAATTTTACACCGATTTTATCTTAATAATGAAACAATCAGTATAATCTGAAGAAAAGCACCGGAAAATACAGTACGGAAATATAGGAAGCTTCGTCTATATGGGTGATTTTACACTCTATTAAAGTGTGTGATATACACTAAATTATTTCGTGATATTATTGCAAATAAATAATTGTTTAATTTTTAAATTAAAAACATTGTGGCACTATTAGATTGGGTTGTAATTGGAATCTTCTTGCTGGTACTCATTGGTATTGTGGTGTGGGTAATGAAGCAGGAACAGGATGACACTGCAGATTATTTTTTAGGCGGACGAGATGCAACGTGGATTGCAATTGGGGCCTCGATTTTTGCATCTAACATCGGATCGGAACACCTTGTAGGTTTGGCGGGAGCGGGAGCATCGAGTGGTATGGCGATGGCTCATTGGGAGATTCAGGGATGGCTGATTTTGTTGTTGGGATGGGTTTTCGTGCCGTTTTATAGCCGAAGCATGGTATATACCATGCCTGAATTCTTGGAAAAGCGCTATAACTCGCAATCGCGGACGATTTTATCGGTTATCTCCTTGATTAGTTACGTATTGACAAAAGTTGCTGTAACGGTTTATGCCGGAGGCTTGGTATTTCAGCAGGTATTTGGCATACAGGAGTTGTGGGGGATCGACTTTTTCTGGATTGCGGCAATCGGCCTTGTATTGATTACTGCCGTTTACACGATTTTCGGAGGAATGAGATCGGTATTGTACACATCAGTTCTTCAGACGCCGATTTTATTGCTTGGCTCAGCAGTTATCCTTGTATTGGGTTTAAAGGAATTGGGCGGATGGGATGAAATGATTCGTATAGCTGGAGCTGTCCCTGTAAATGATTATGGAGACAAGATGACCGACTTGATGCGAAACATCAACGATCCGAAATTTCCCTGGCTTGGAGCTTTGATAGGGTCTGCCATTATCGGATTTTGGTATTGGTGTACGGATCAATTTATTGTGCAGCGAGTGCTGTCGGGCAAAAACGAAAAAGAATCACGACGAGGAGCCATTTTCGGAGCTTATTTAAAACTTCTACCTGTATTTCTGTTTCTCATACCCGGTATGATTGCATTTGCCATTCATCAAAAAAGCATAGGTGCTGGAGGAGAAGCTTTTCTTCCAATGCTTTCCAATGGACAAATAAATTCGGATTCCGCTTTTCCTGTATTAGTTGCCAAATTATTGCCGGCAGGATTTAAAGGAGTCGTTGTGTGCGGAATTTTAGCTGCATTGATGAGTTCTTTGGCTTCATTATTCAATTCGTCGGCCTCGCTGTTCACCATCGACTTTTATAAGCGGTTCAAGCCGCAGACGTCGGAAAAGAAACTGGTAGTGATTGGTCAGATGGCCACGGCGGCAATTGTGGTGTTGGGTATTTTGTGGATACCTATCATGCGTAGCATAGGCGATGTTCTTTATACGTATTTACAGGATGTTCAATCGGTTCTTGCTCCGGGCATAGCTGCAGCGTTTCTTCTGGGCGTTACTTGGAAAAGAACATCGGCCAAAGGCGGGATGTGGGGATTGATAACCGGATTGATAATAGGGTTGACCCGATTGGGTGCGAACGTATTTTACAGCAATAATCCGGATGCTGCGCAAACACTTTTCAAATATATTTTTTACGATGTTAACTGGTTGTTCTTCTGCGGTTGGATGTTTCTGTTCTGTATTGTTATTATTGTCGTAGTTAGTTTGTTTACTGAAGCACCATCTGAGGAAAAGATTCAGGGGCTTGTCTTTGGGACGGCCACCCCTGAACAGAAGGCGGTGACTCGTGCCAGCTGGAACCATTGGGATATCATCCATACGGTGATCATATTGGGTATAACAGTAGCGTTCTACATCTATTTTTGGTAAATATAATTTATTAGATCATGCTGAAAGAATTAAAAGAACAGGTATTTGAAGCCAATCTCGATTTAGTGAAACACGGATTGGTCATTTTCACCTGGGGCAATGTAAGTGCGATAGATCGAGACGAAGGTTTGGTTGTGATCAAACCATCGGGCGTATCCTACGATGTGATGAGGCCGGAAGATATGGTGGTTGTGAATTTGGATGGAAAAATCGTAGAAGGCAAGCTCAAACCTTCGTCCGATACACCCACTCACTTAGTTTTATACAAATCGTTTCCCAACATCGGTGGGATTGTCCACACTCATTCTACTTATGCAACTGCTTGGGCACAAGCCGGAAAAGATATTCCCAACATTGGAACAACACATGCCGACTATTTTAGTGGCAACATTCCGTGTACGAATGATATGACGCGCGAAGAAGTGGAAGGCGAATACGAAAAAGAAACCGGCAAAGTTATTGTGAAACGATTTGAGAAATTAAATCCGGATTTTATTCCCGGAGTATTGGTGAAAAATCATGGGCCTTTTTCGTGGGGGAAAGATGCGCACGAGGCTGTTCACAACGCCGTGGTGATGGAACAAGTAGCCAAAATGGCATTTATTTCATTGAATATTAATCCCAATCTTACCATGAATCAGCACCTGATAACGAAGCATTTCCAACGCAAACACGGTAAAAATGCATATTACGGACAATAAACAAAAATATTAATACGATAAAAAAATAAAATTATGTCATTCCAAAATTATGAAGTATGGTTTGTAACGGGTGCACAGCTGCTGTACGGTGGCGACGCGGTGATTGCCGTGGATGCCCATTCGAACGAGATGGTGAACGGACTCAACAATTCGGGTAATTTGCCCGTGAAAATTGTATATAAGGGGACGGTCAATTCATCGGCCGAAATCAGCAAAACGTTTTCGGATGCAAATAACGATCCCAAATGTATAGGTGTGATCACCTGGATGCACACTTTTTCGCCGGCTAAGATGTGGATACATGGATTGCAGAATTTCAAAAAACCGCTTTTGCATTTTCATACGCAATTCAACAAGGAAGTTCCCTGGAACGAAATCGATATGGATTTCATGAACCTGAACCAGTCGGCGCATGGCGATCGCGAATTCGGCCATATTGTTACGCGGATGCGAAAAAATCGCAAAGTTGTTGTCGGCCACTGGCAGGACAAAAAGGCTCAGGATAGGATTGCGGTATGGATGAGGGTTGCTGCCGCATGGGCCGATGCTCAGGACATGATTATCGTTCGGTTTGGCGATAACATGAATAATGTTGCCGTTACCGATGGCGACAAGGTAGAGGCCGAAATGCGTCTCGGATATCATGTCGATTATTATCCTGTAGGCGATTTGGTTGCCTATCAGGATAAAGTAACCGATAGTGAGATTGCGGAAATGGTGAAGCAATATGAATCGGAATATGATTTTGCCCCAAACGTAAAGGTTGGAGGTAAGGACCGCGGTCAAGTTTTTGAAGCTGCCCGAATCGAAATAGCACTGCGTAGGTTTTTGAAAGACAAGGGTGCTAAAGCATTTACAACCAATTTTGACGAATTGCACGGATTGAACCAACTTCCGGGACTTGCCGCACAACGTTTGATGGCCGAAGGTTATGGGTTTGGTGCCGAAGGTGACTGGAAAACGGCTGCACTTCTGCGCTCGATGTGGTTTATGGGACAGGAACTTGAAGGAGGATGCTCATTCCTCGAAGATTATACCTATCATTTTGATGGAGAGCGTAGTGCCATATTGCAAGCTCACATGCTTGAAGTGTCGCCGTTGATTTCGGCAGGGAAACCTCAAATGAACGTATTTCCATTGGGAATTGGAGGAAAAGCCGATCCGGCACGATTGATATTTACGGCAAAACCCGGACAAGGTATAGCAGCAACAATAGTAGATATGGGAAATCGTTTTCGAATGATCGTGAATCAAGTCGATTTGATCGAACCCAAACCACTTCCCAAACTACCTGTAGCTTGTGCCTTATGGATTCCGCAACCCAGTCTGGAAGTAGGCGCTGCTGCCTGGATTCTTGCCGGAGGCACGCATCATACCAGTTTTTCGTCTGCTCTCACAATGGAATATCTCGACGATTATGCCGAAATAGCAGGCATCGAAAAGGTTGCGATCGATAATAATACGACAATTCCCGAATTCAAAAAGGAATTGCATCTGAACGAAATCTATTATCTCTTGAATAAAGCATTAATGTAATGAGTGATAAATTTGTAATTGGATTGGATTATGGAAGTGATTCGGCTCGTGCGTTGGTAGTAAATGCCCGCACGGGCGAAGAACTGGCCACATCGGTGAAATACTATCCCCGGTGGGCGGAAGGCAAGTACTGCAATCCGGCCAAAAACCAATACCGTCAGCATCCGCTCGATTATATCGAAGTATTTGAGGAGTCTGTCAGGGAAGCTTTGTCGCAATGTCCTGCCGGCACTGCGGAGAATGTGGTCGGAATAGCTTTCGACACTACGGGAAGCACGCCTGTTTTTGTGAATGAAAATGGTGTTCCACTGTCTCTTTTGCCGGAGTTTGCAGAAAATCCGAATGCGATGTTCGTTTTGTGGAAAGATCATACAGCAACAAAAGAAGCCGCCGAAATCAATGCACTTGCAAAAAAATGGGAGATTGACTATACTGCATACGAAGGAGGAATTTACTCGTCTGAATGGTTTTGGGCAAAAGCCCTGCACTTGCTTCGTCAAGATGCATCCATTCGCAAAAGCGCCTATTCAATTGTAGAACATTGTGAATGGATGCCGGCATTGCTTACCGGAGTAAACAAATCGTCCGATATAGTGCGTAGCAGATGTGCACAAGGGCATAAAGCCATGTGGAACGAAAAGTGGAACGGGTTGCCAGACGAAGATTTCTTGGTGGGGCTCGATCCCTTGTTGAAGGGCTTTCGTGAAAGAATGCAATATTATCCCCGGACAGCCGATAAATCGGTGGGAAAGTTAACCAAAGAATGGGCTGACCGTTTGGGCTTGACTACCAATGTTACTGTTGCAGGAGGCGCTTTCGATTGCCACATGGGGGCTGTGGGGGCCGATATTAAGCCCTACACTTTTGTCCGTGTTTTGGGTACTTCTACCTGCGATATTATGGTTGCTTCCTACGAAGAAATAGGGGACAAACTTATTCATGGCATTTGTGGTCAGGTTGATGGTTCTGTTATTCCGGGAATGATAGGCCTTGAAGCCGGTCAATCGGCATATGGCGATATCTATGCATGGTTCAAACGGGTATTGGAATTTCCGATAGACAAACTTCTTGCTTCGACAAATTTGCTGGATACGGAGACGAGAGAAAAGCTAAAAGCCGAAATCTCGAAAAATATTATTCCCGCGCTGACCGTCGAAGCCGAAAAAATTTCTATCGAGGAAAGTTCAATTATTGCCATTGACTGGATGAATGGTCGTCGTACACCCGATGCCAATCAATTGCTGAAAGGAACGATTTCGGGATTGACTTTGGGAAGCACTGCTCCGCGCATCTACAAAGCGTTGGTCGAGGCAACGGCTTTCGGATCGAGAGCTATTGTAGAGCGAATGCGTGAAGAAGGGGTTCGAATCGATAATGTTATTGGTATTGGTGGAATTGCTTTGAAATCGCCATTTGTGATGCAGACATTGAGTGATGTATTGAATATGCCTATCAAGGTCTGTCGCACAGAACAAGCCTGTGCATTGGGAGCAGCCATGTTTGCTGCTACGGCAGCCGGTTTATATACTAAAGTGGAAGATGCGCAAAAAGCGATGAATTCCGGATTTGATCGTGAATATCAGCCGAATATGGCTAATGTCGACAAGTATTCTGAAATTTATGAGAAATATCTCGAATTGGGCAAATTTACGGAAGAACATTTATTCAATGAAGAATAGGATCGACATGTTTTTTGGTTTTTAGGTAACTTTTTATCATGCTGAATATTTTTTTGATTTACCCTGTTGCTTGCTTGTGTCTCTTTTTTAGAGGCACAAATGCGCAATGGGGTATGTTTTTTTGCAGTATGCAAATTGATTTTCCGAGTTCTCGGAATGAAAAACATATAATAAAATCAATCATGAAAAAATTGGGAATTACATTTCTTTCCATCATCTTTTCGACAATACTTTGTGCTCAGAAAGTATCCGGTCCTGATGGAAAACTTGCAGTAATGCTTGAGTTGAACGACGGAGTGCCAAACTATGAGGTAGAATATAATAATAAAACTTTTCTCGAAAAGTCGGCTTTGGGATTGGAAACATCCATTGGCAGTTTTGCATCGAATTTGAAAAAACTTGGCAGCAATATCCGCGTGATTGACGAGAGCTACATATTGCCGCAGGCAAAGCAACGAGAAATTCATTATCAAGCCAATGAGATGACCACTACTTTCGTGAACGAAAAAGGAGATTCCCTCGATATAGTTTTTAGCGTAAGTAATAATGATATAGCCTTGGCGTATCGTGTAAGGGCACAAAAAGAACGCTTTTGTACGGTATTGTGCGAAAAAACGGCTTTTAATTTTCCTGCGGGAACAACCAAGTTTGCTACTCCTCAAATACGGGGAGGGGAAGGATGGATGAAATCCAAACCGAGTTACGAGGAGGAGTACGTTCTGGAAGAACCCATTGATGTGCCTTCTCAATATCGGTTGGGATATACATTTCCTGCATTGTTCCATTTGAAGGATGGATGGATTTTGCTTTCCGAAACAGGCGTGAACAGTCATTATTGCGGTACTCGATTGAGTGATGCTGATGCAGATGGTATTTTGACAATTTCATTTCCTGATAAATCCGAAAATGGTGGTGCAGGTGATGTCGCTCCTACAGCTGCGGTCCCCCTTTTGACTTCGTGGAAAACCATTACTGTCGGCGAATCGCTGACTCCGATTGTCGAAACTACTTCTGCCTATAATACGGTGAAGCCGATTTATGAACCAACAATCGATTATAAGCCGGGTCGTGGAACTTGGAGCTGGATTTTGTGGCAAGATGCGAGTTGCAACTACGACGATCAGAAAATATTCATCGATTTGGCTGCTCAAATGGGATACGAATATATTTTGATCGATGCCCTTTGGGATACTCAAATAGGATACGAAAAAATGCCTTCGCTCATTCATTATGCACAATCCAAAGGAGTTGACGTAATTTTGTGGTATAATTCTAACGGCGCATGGAATAATGCTCCACAAGGGCCTCGTAATAAGATGGATACTTCACCTGCGCGTGAAAAAGAAATGGCCTGGATGCGTTCGCTGGGAGTGAAAGGAATAAAAGTCGATTTTTTTGGTGGGGACAAGCAGGTTACCATGAAATTATATGAAGATATACTTACGGATGCGAACAAGTACGGATTGTTTGTCGATTTTCACGGTACCACATTGCCTCGAGGGTGGGAGCGCATGTATCCCAATCATTTTAGCAGCGAAGCTTCTTTGGTTTCCGAAAATCTGGTATTTAGCCAACGATTTGCTGATGCCGAAGCGCAGCGCAGCACGATTTTGCCGTTTACTCGAAATGCTGTTTCGGTAATGGATTTCGGTCCCGTTTTTTTCAATAAACGATTTGGAAAAACAAATGATGCAGGCAATGTGCGTCGAACCACCGATGCTTTTCAGATTGCTACTTCGATACTTTATCAGTCTCCGATTCAATTTTTCGGAATTACTCCTAACAATTTGACTGAACAGCCCAACTTTGTGATCGATTTTATGAAAAATGTTCCGGTGACATGGGATGAAACAAAGTTAATCGACGGATATCCCGGAAAGTTTGTCATCCTTGCGCGTCGGCATGGCGATAAATGGTTTATCGTGGGTACTAATGCCGGTTCTCAGGCAAAAGAACTGAAATTGGCACTTCCGTGGTTGGTCGGAAAGCAGGTGAAAATCCTTTACGACAAAGACGATCGTTCGGCCGGTTTGCGAGAATTGACTGTGGATAAAAAAGGGAATTTGACGGTCAAGATGCAGTCTTTGGGTGGGGCTGTGATATATACGGAGTGAATGCCAATACCAATGGAGCGGTGATTCAAATAACCATAGAAGAATATGAGCGATTGAAAAAATACTGTAAACAGGAAAGATAAATCAATAAAACACCAAATTGGTATTAAATCAGAATTAAAAATGAGAAAGACAAGTGTATTGAGTTTAATGGTAATGGTTTCTGTTGCACTGTTTGCGCAGCAGAAGTCGGTAATTCGGGTCTATCCCGACAAAGGTGAACAAGTGATTCACAAAGAGATTTACGGCCAGTTTGCCGAACACCTGGGTCGGTGTATTTATGGCGGAATATGGGTTGGCGAAGATTCTCCCATTCCCAACATCAACGGTTACCGCAAAGATGTGTTTGAAGCCCTGAAAGAATTGCAGGTACCCGTAATCCGTTGGCCGGGCGGGTGCTTTGCCGACGAATATCATTGGATGGACGGCATAGGTCCACGAGAACAACGTCCCAAACTGGTGAATACCAACTGGGGAGGAACGGTAGAAGACAACAGTTTTGGCACGCACGAATTCCTGAATTTGTGTGAGATGTTGGGATGCGAACCCTATATCAGCGGAAATGTGGGTAGCGGAACGGTGGAAGAACTGGCAAAATGGGTGGAATACATGACATCGGATGCCGAGTCGGAGATGACTGCATTGCGCCGCAAGAACGGGAGAGAGAAGCCTTGGAAAGTGAAATATATCGGTGTGGGCAACGAAAGCTGGGGTTGCGGAGGAAACATGACTCCCGAGTTTTACTCGGATATGTACCGGCGTTACCAGACCTATTGCCGCAATTACGGCGAAAATCGGTTGTACAAGGTGGCCAGCGGTGCGAGCGATTACGACTACAACTGGACGGAAGTGCTGATGAAAAATGCGGGTCGCCACATGAACGGCTTGTCGCTGCATTATTATACCGTTCACAGATGGGACAACAAGGGTTCGGCCACGCAGTTTACAGTGGATGATTATTACCGGACGCTGGGCAAGGCGCTGGAAATCGAGCAAGTGCTGAAGAACCATATTGCCATCATGGACAAATACGATCCACGAAAGAGAGTGGGTTTGTTGGTGGACGAGTGGGGTACCTGGTGGGATGAAGAACCGGGTACGGTGCGCGGACATCTGTATCAGCAGAATACGATGCGCGACGCTTTTGTGGCTTCGCTTACACTGGATGTTTTCCATAAATATACCGACCGGGTGGTGATGGCCAACATTGCCCAGATGGTGAACGTATTGCAGTCGATGATTTTGACGGATGACAAAGGAGGAATGGTGTTGACGCCAACCTATCATGTTTTCCGAATGTACAAGGTGCATCAGGATGCCACGTATCTGCCTTTCGATTTGATATGCGATAAAAAGATGGTGGAAGAAAACCGAGTTGTGCCGATGATTAGCGTCACGGCTTCGCGCGACAAGAACGGGGTGATTCATCTTTCCCTCTCGAACGTGGATGCCGACAACAGTCAGGAAATTACCGTGGAATTACCCGGATTGAAGGGTAAAAAAGTTACCGGAGAGATCTTAACGGCGGCTAATCTGACCGATCACAATACGTTTGAGAACCCGAATATGGTGAAACCGGCCGCATTTAACGGTGCGAAAATAGTAGGCGACGGAGCGTTGACGGTGAATCTTCCTGCAAAATCCATTGTCACGTTGGAAATCAAATGATGTAGGGTTTTTATCTCGGCTTTTTAGATTCAAGGCTGCATTTTCCCGTACAGGCACATCTGCTTGCAAAACGACGGGAAGATGCAGCCGTTTTTTTTGGCTTTCCGGTTTTAATCTATGGTTTTTTCGTTTAATTTACGGTTTTCCTGTTCCAACCTGTTCTCCCTTTGACTCGTTCTTGATGGTGAATTTTTCCATATACTCGCTCGGAAGCATGTTGAATTCTTTTTTGAAGCAGGCGCTGAAATATTTGGGATCGTTGAATCCTACACTGTATGCCAATTCGGATATTCGGATGTTTTGGGTGTCTTCCATAATTTTGCAGGCAGCTTTCAGGCGGATGTTGCGAATGAAAGCCGAGGTATTGAGGCCGGTGAGCGATTTGAGTTTGTTGTAGAGCGTGGATTTGCTGGTTCCCATCTCTTCCACAAATTGTGCCTGATCGAACTCGATATCGTCGAGATGGCGGTAAACACAATCGATGGCTTTTTGAATAAACTGCTTATCGATACTGGTATAGTTGAGGTCTTTCAACTCGAAAAACACCTGATTTTTGAAATCGCCGGCCATTCTTTCCCTGTTTTTCAGCAGGTTCTTGATTCGTGCATACAATACGCTCAAGTTGAATGGTTTGCTGATGAATGCGTCGGCGCCCGATTCGTAGGCTTCGGCTTTATCCTCCTCCTTATTTTTGGCTGTGAGCAAAATGATGGGAATGTGACTGTATTCGATGGTGCTCTTGACGAACCGGCACAATGCGATGCCGTCCATTTCGGGCATCATGATATCGGAGATGATGAGTTCCACCGTTTCGTTTTCGAT
>Ga0255345_1002054_pt1 | contig 26684 bp, 19 predicted proteins | sample wastewater_treat_6_FD_192415 | JGI IMG/M metagenome (GOLD analysis project Ga0255345, IMG submission 192415) | Wastewater microbial communities from Lulu Island WWTP, Vancouver, Canada - plant20 | ecosystem: Engineered > WWTP > Wastewater > Unclassified | place: Canada: Vancouver, British...
GGCGGATATTTTTTGTCACATTGAATACATAGTTTTTGATGGTACTGTAATCAACGGATCTATAGTTCGTAACTCTGGCAATAATCAATAGATCAATGAACCGGGCAACCAGATTCATCTTCTCGACAATTATCGAATCTGGATCCGAAAAGCAAATTGGTGCTAACAGTAATTGTGGTTGAAGTGTAAAATTAACTTGTGCATTGTAATAGATATACTTTGTTTTTTCCGCATAGATGCTTTCTGCTTCACGAATTTTCATATAGATATCTGCAAACCTGGAGAAGTGCTTAATGAAGAGCTCAAAGTCATCAGTTGTAGCGAGACCTAGCTTATCTCGTTCATCTCGTACCCATTTATGAAATGAGCCACCGATGATATCAAAGTCTTGATTAACAGCACCCGCTTTTGATTCACGAATAGTTTCAGCATACTGAGCCCTAAGCCAAGCCTTGATAAAAGTTTCGTCCCCTTTGTCATCGTCTTTTTTAAGGGAAAAGACTTTATTTTTCCATAGACCATTTAACTTCTTACGCTCATTATCGTCCTTAATTTCAGATAATAAATATCCTTTTAACATTTCTGTTGATGTAAGACTAAGACCACGGTCATTCATAGTTATGAATATTTTGTGGGCATCTTGTTCTGTAGTGGCTACTATCTCGATGAAGAGGACTTTTTCAGCAAGCCAGTCACAGAAGTGTAAAAGCATTTTTTTCGTTATTTCATCATTGGGAAAAACATCGATAATATCGTTATATCTTTCATACAGATTTTTTACAGACTCGCCTACATTTGTTGTATCAAAAGGCTGATCATTAAAAATTGCATTCATACAGTCTGATCTGTCGTCCACATTGATGTTGAAGGATTTTGTCCCATATGCTTCAGAAAAGATCATTTGCTCTATCATGCTATAGCTTTGTTTATTTGCGCGCAACTGATTATTAAGGTACATAAGGAGAAGTGTTAGCGAAGTCAGTCTTTGCTGACCGTCAATAATAGCATTTTCTCTTCCCGCAAGAACAATTGAGCCCATAAAATAGGCACTATAGTCTTGCACTTCCTGACGATCATGACCAGGTTCATAATTTTCTAAAAACTCTGATGTGAGGTCGTCAATAAGTTCTTCGATATGCTTTCTCTGCCACATGTATTCCCTCTGATAATAGTGAATGGAATACTTAGTATTTAGCAAAAGTTGCTTTAATTTTTTCGGAGAGCCCTCAATTTTTTTCATATGTTTCCTCCAACTCTTTATTGCATTCTATCTATTATCAACTCTGGCAAATTGTAACGCATATTTGACGCTTTAGTTCGAACGTTAGCCTTGAAGTATTCAAGTAAATAACACCATAAATGACTTAGCTATGCTATTAAAGAGGGTATGTCTTATAGGCTAATCCATCCTTGGTCAATCCAGTATTGCGCGTCTGCGGAGGGCTTATCCGTTTTCTTGAGTAGGTACTTTTGCATGGCTTTGCAGATCTCAAAAAAGAACTTACCTTTCAAACTTAATCCTTTTGCTGGTTTGAGGTTATTTAATGAACGAGCGAACGCTTCGGTTTTTCTGATGAATTTTTCACGTCGTTTGGGTTTTAACTCCTCCCAAATAACACCATCTATCATACCAAAGCCGAGTCTTTTGACGCGTGGTACACCCAGCCAGCTCATGCTTGTGGCAACGTCATCTTGGGCGCTACCGTTTGGCGCGCCAATGCTTTGGGTGAGAACAATCGCGGTTTTGGTGAACATCTTTGGTTCAGGACGGTGAACCATCCAGTGGCAGCCAAAATGATCCAGAAGGGTTTTAACATGTCCTGGTGTACGTAAGACATAGACGGGATATGCCCATACGATTAAATCCGAGTTCACCATTGAATCCCAAATTGGCATCACTTTATCCGCATGCGGACATTTACTTTCGTGGACAAAAAAGCAAATTTTGCATCCGCGACAGAATTGGGGGTTGTCCCGTGGAAGGTAAAATTCCTGAATGTCGTTACCTTTACGAAGTTCAGATAAAAAGGCCTCTTTTAGGTGCCAGGTGCAACCTTTGACTTCTGTGCCCGTGATAACGGTTATTTTCATTTACTAATCCATTCACTTTATGCGGAAAAACCTTCGCGTTTATAATCCACAAATCGGTATCCCGTGCCGCGTTCGGTGAGGATATAAACGGGGTTGCTGGGGTCTTTTTCGAGCTTTTTGCGTAAGTAATTGATGTAAAGGCGCACGTAATGGGGTTCGTTTTCGTATTCGTAACCCCAGACTTTGTTGAGGATTTGGTCGTGAGTCAGCACCCAGCCCGCGTTCTTTACCAAGTGGTATAGTAAGCGATACTCGGTGGGACGGAGTTGGATTAATTCGCCTTCAACCCAAACTTCATGACGATCAAAGTCAATCGTGAGGCGGTCATCAACGACGATTTTACCGGTTTCCTCATCCCCTCTGGCAGCGCTGCGACGTAAGACCGCGCGGATGCGACTGGTAAGTTCGCGCGGGCTGAAAGGTTTGGTGACGTAATCGTCCGCGCCAAGCTCAAGGCCTTGCACAATATCCGCTTCCTCGCTTTTGGCAGTCAGCATGATGACCGGAATTTGACTTTGCTCGCGGATGAGCTTCAAGACGGTAAAACCATCCATATCCGGCATCATGATGTCAAGCAGCACCAAATCGGGCAGAGTCGTGCGCAGTTGATCCATGGCTTGTTGTCCGTTCATGGCTTCAACGACATCAAAGCCATCATGTTCCAAATTAAGGCGGATGACTTTTACGAGACCGCGTTCGTCATCAGCAACCAATATTTTTTTCTTCGTTCCACTGGGGTTCATCAAACACCTCCTAAGATATCTTGACTAAAATGGCACTGATATTGTCAGTGCCTCCGGCATCATTCGCCATTTCAATGAGTGAATTGACCATTTTTTCGTAACTGCCACCATCGTTGATTCGCTTTGACAAGCTTTCCTGATTTACCAGTCCCCAAAGCCCATCCGAGCAAAGTAAAAGGGTACAGGGTTCGGTAATTTCTATATTTCCGATGTCGGCTTTGAAGCCTTCATTCTGCCCTAAGGCTCTGAAAAGAACATTGCGTTGGGGATGGTCATTGGCATCATCCTGGCTGATTTGCCCAAGTTCAACCAAACGTTGTACCAGACTATGATCCAGGGTGAGCGCTTTCAGGGGCTTTGTCGGGCTGGTGATGTAAAGGCGTGAATCGCCGACATGGGCGAAATAGAGCTTTTTATTGAGAACAAGGGCAACGGTGAGCGTGGTGCCACCACCTTTTACTTTTTCCAAAACCGTGTTGTGTGCTGTTTGGAGGGCTCCTTCAAGGATGGTGGCGATGGCTTCGTCGCTAAATTCTGTTTGACCGTCATGCAAAGGACCAACGAGGGTTTTGTGCAAACTTGCGGCTGTAGACTGGATGGCGACACTACTGGCTACGTCGCCATACATATGACCGCCCATACCGTCAGCAACCATAAAAATGCCCAAAGTCGTATGGCTTTTTGGGAGCTGGGTTTTGATATTGAGCGCATAAATAGCGTCTTCCATGTGATTGCGGGTAATGCCCAATGATTGCGCCAGTTGAACTTCCAAGTGCAACGGGATGCTTTTGTTGGTGAAGGCGTTTATTTCGTCTAAGCTTTTATTTTTTCGTTTGCGATTGAATAATGACAAAGTTGCTCCTCTGCAAGAATAATTAAATACTCAGGGAATGTTCTGTTTTACGCGTTCCAGGTAGTCTTCAGCAGCCCAACCTGAACGAGTGGCGTCATAAGGGGCTTTAAGTTGCCACCAGATGATGTCGTCAATCACTTCAGGTCCACCGATGACTTCAAACAGTTCCGCGTCCATGGCAAGAAAATTAATCGCTTGACCCCGCCCGGGACTACTACGAATGTTGAGTCCAAGTCCTTTTGTACCAATAACTTTTACAAAACTGCCGATACCGATAGTTCCTTCAGGCAGAATGTCGGGCGCGGGCTGGGTGGGTGTGGGCAGTTCTGTGGGCGCGAAAACGGTTGGGGTTGCTGTTGGCGCAGGGAAAATGGTGATATCGTAAACAGTATCTTCTTCGGGCTTGAGTGCGCTTTGAGCGCTTTTGTCGAAAATGATATAGGTTAAGCCCAGCAAGACCGCGGCAAAAAAGAGCGCGCCAAGAATGGCGAGAGGATGAATTCTGCGATTGTTGCTTTCGCTCATAAAATCTCCAAATACAATTATAGCTTAATAAAAGTGTGTGGTTTGAGAATAGCATATAAAATGTTTCAATATAGCGTGTAAGAGTAGAATAGCGAAACAAGCATGCTCATACCAAAGCGGTGGTAAAATTCCCGTGATGTTGAATCGACGAAAAACCAGGTTTAAGTTTTCACGCCCAAAACGCCGATCGTACAGCTCGTATTCACGAAAACGCAGTTCTGGCGGTGCTTTGTTTGTGATGGCTGGATTGCTCATATTGGCGGCAATTGTTTTGACAGTCATTACTTTTATTCGCTTTAAATCTGTCGCGGTGGTCTATCCCAATGGGTCTGAGATTGGAGGCATTCCGGTTGGTGGGCTTTCGCGTCGCCTGGCTGAAGAACGTTTGCGAGAGGCATATGGTATTCCCGTCGAGTTGGATTATCGAGGCGCCAGGGTGCAGTTTAGTCCGCAAAGTCTGGGTTTGACGCTAAACGTAGACGATGTGCTGAATCAAGCTGATAATCAAAACCCGGGTGCCACCTGGTGGAATTACCTGTGGGGCAAGATAGAGACCCCCAAACCCTTTACCCTTTCCATGCAGTTCAGTCAGGAGCAGGGCATTATTAAGCAAATGCTGGAGGAAACCTTTCCTAACCGTTATGACCAAGCCGCCAGCGCCACAGTACCTATGGCTAACGCCTATGATGTCGTGCCGGGCGAGCCTGGGTTGCAGATGGTTCAGTATGACGAAGCTATTAGCCAAATAGAGGCTGCGTTGCGCTCGCCTAATCAGCGTGTAGTTCAATTGCATGTTGAGGAAACACCTGCTTTGGCAATGTCCTGGGAAAATCTTGAAATCAAACTACGCCAAACGATTCGAGAAGAGAACTTTAACGGTTTGGTCGAAATCTATTTGCAAGATCTGCAGGATGGGCGTGTGATGCACTTTGCCACACGCGGTGGGGTGGAAGTGCTTGTGGATGTGGCATATTCTGGAGCGAGCACAGTCAAGATTCCGATTATGGTTTCAACGATGCGCCGGTTGTCTGATCCCATCCCGGCAGCCGCCAGCACCTGGATGAGATCCATGATTCAGGATTCACTCAACCCTCCGGCTGATGGACTGATGAAAAACTATATGGATATTAATACCGGGCCTTTGATGGTAACTGATGATTTGAAAGAGCTTGGCTATCAAAACACGTTTTTAGCAGGCTTTTTTGAACCCGGATCACCCCTTTTGCGAAAGATTGAAACACCAGCCAATACGAGAAGAGATATTTACATTAATCCCGACCTTTACAACCAGACCGTGCCCTCAGAAATTGGTGATTTGTTGGCGAAGATCTACCGTTGCGCGACTTTTGATGGAGCTGAATATACCCTTTTTAGCGGTCAGGTGACGCATGAGGAATGCCGAACAATGGTTGATAACCTGCTATCAAACCGAATGGGAGCATTGATAGAAGTTGGCACCTCTGTTGAAGCCCAGGTCGCTCATAAGCATGGCTGGACGAATGCCCTGGATGGACTCATCCACTCGATTAGCGATGTGGGTATTGTCTATTCTCCGGGCGGAAATTACGTTTTGGTGATTTTCATCTACTCAGAAAACCAAATCCTCTTTGATCATGGGAATCTTCTTTTTGCGCGACTATCGCAATCCATTTATAATGCATATAATCCTTATCAGCAGGCCATCGTTTACACTGAATAGCCTAAAAAAGGAAGTAAGATGCGACTGATCATGACCCACGAACAAGCTGATCTGGACGCGCTGGCTTCGTTGCTTGGCGCGCATATCCTGTCGCCTGATGCTTACGCCCTTTTGCCACGCCAAATCAATCGCAACGGACAGGCTTTTTTGCGTAAATATGGACATAAGTTGGCTTTTTCGCGGATTAATGATTTACTTCGCGGCGATATTAAGGAAATTGTTTTGGTGGATACCCAGTCGATGGTCACATTGCGCGGGATTACGCGAGAGACCAAAGTGAGTGTGATTGATCATCACCCGCGCAAGAGCCAGGAACAAGCCGACTGGTCTTACGAAGTTCATGAGACGGGCGCTTGCACGACTGTTTTGGTTGAAAAAATCATCGACGCTGATTTGCGGGTCAGCCCTGAAGAGGCAACGCTTTTGCTTCTTGGAATTTACGAGGATACGGGCTCGCTCAGCTATCCGAGTACAAGCGCGCGTGACGCGGCGGCGGTAAGTTGGTTGTTGACCATGGGCGCGGATCTGAACGTCATGGCAAATTATCTTAACCCGCCACTTTCAAGCGCGCAGTTACAACTTTATGACCGTTTGCTCAAGAGTATTAAAACACTAACGATTGAACAAAGCACCCTTGTGATTGGCACAGCATCAGCGCTTGACCTAAACGATGAAATTTCCAGTGTGGCGCATCGTTTGCGAGAGTTTTTGCAGCCAGATGGTTTGGTCGTGCTTGTGCTAACGCGGATGGGTTTGCGCCTGGTCGCACGAGCCAGTTCGCCGCACGTGGATATGGCAAAGTTAGCCAGGCATTTTGATGGCGGAGGGCACCAGCGGGCTGCATCCGCACTCATTCGCCTTGAAACCCGTCCGGACGCGAAACAGAGCGATGCTATTCTGGCGAAATATGAAAAGAAAGTAATTGATTTTCTGCCACGGGTGGTCACACCCAGTTTGCAGGTAAAACACATCATGTCGCAAAACCCACTTTTGTTGGTGCCAGAGACGACCGTGCAGGAAGCGGCAGATTTAATGAATCGTTACGGTTTTGAGGGTTATCCTGTGGTTGAGGACGGGCGCGTTATTGGGTTGCTCAATCGACGCAACGTGGACCGTGCTTTGCAACACAAACTTAAAACGACAGCCAGAGATTTGATGGATGGCGGCGAGGTGAGTGTTTTACCCGGCGATAGTGTTTTGAAGTTGCAGGAACTGATGACGGTTAGCGGATGGGGACAAGTGCCAGTTCTTGACGCTCCAGGTGGCGATGTTATTGGGATTGTAACCCGAACAGACTTGCTGGGCGCGCTGCAACCCATTAGTAATATCCCTTCACAGGAAGAGGTCATCGCTAAGCTTGAGCAGGCTTTGCCTCAAACCCGCCTCGAGTTTCTTCGAGATATCGCCCAACGCGCTGCTAAATTTGGTGTGAGCGCTTACATTGTTGGGGGATTTGTGCGCGATTTGGTGCTTGATTTGCCCAGCCAGGACTTTGATATCGTCATTGAAGGCGACGCGATTGCTTTTGGAAAGAACCTGGCAAAAAATTTAGGCGGACGTATCGTTTCGCATAGCCGATTTGGTACCGCTAAGTGGATTATCAACGAGGAAAAAACCACCATTGCCGAAGCTATTTTTGGTGATGCCATCCATGATATTGAGCTTTTGCCTGATCATCTTGATTTGATTAGCGCGCGAACCGAGTTTTATGAAAAACCAGCGGCTTTGCCTACTGTTGAACGCAGCAGTATAAAAATGGATTTGCATCGTCGCGATTTTACGATCAACACCCTGGCGTTACAGTTGGATGGACAGCATTTTGGTACCCTGTATGATTTTTGGGGTGGATTAGCTGATTTGCGGGATGGCAAAATCAGGGTTTTGCACGCGCTGAGTTTTGTGGATGATGCCACACGTATGTTGCGGGCAGTACGCTTCGCGCAACGCTTTGGCTTTAAAATTGAAGATCGCACACTTAGTTTAATGAAAAATAATTTACCCTTGCTTAACGAAATTAGTGGAGCAAGGCTCTTACATGAGTTTAATTTGATTTTGCAGGAACCCCAAGCGGTTAGCATGTTACAAAGTCTGAATGAATTAGGGATTTTGAAACATGTCCACAAGGTTTTACCCTGGGATGTGAGCATTGCTCAGCGATTGACAAGCGCGCTTTCTCAAATTACCACACAATCCAACGGGAGCCATAAATCCACAGAACTCAGCGAACGGCAAACGATTGCCTATTGCCTTTGGCTTGAGGATTTGACCGTGGAAGAGTTAAATAGCCTGAATGAGCGCATGGTTTTGCCAGCGCGTTTAATGCGTTTAATCGAGCAAACACGTTACACCCGCCAGGTATTGCCGGGACTGTTGGATGCCAAACCCAGCTGTATTGTGGATGCTTTGCAACACGTGCAGGCTGAGGCGCTTCACGCGCTACGTTTGAGCACACAGGATGAACGCGAGATAAGCTTAATAGACAAGTATATTAAGCATTATCAGCATGTAAGTCATCACGCAAGCGGGGCGGATTTACGCGCGCTTGGGCTGGAGCCCTCACCACGCTTTGAAGAGATTCTGCACCGTCTTAAGGTGGCATGGCTGGATGGTGAAGTTAAAAGTGTCGAAGAAGAAAAAGCCCTTCTCAAGCGACTGGTCGTGGAATGAGCCGTTGGATTAAGTTGCGAGTTGTAAACACACGGAACGTATGGTAATATATGTGTGTAAATGCAACATGGTGACTGAAATGGACTATGAAAAGAGAATTCTTGAATATCTAAAAATTTCTAACGGAATTATTACAGCGAGATATTGTCGGGAAAATCAAATACCCACTATTTATCTCACAAGGCTTGTCAGAAATGGCTTACTAAAGAAAGTCTTCCCTGGAATTTATCTAACGGAAAATGGCGATTATGATGAGCTGTATTTTTTTCAATGTCGTTATCCCAAAACGATTTATTCTTACGAAACAGCCGCAAATTTACTCGGTGTCAGTGATAAAATAGTTCATCAAATAGATGTAACTGTAAACTGGAATTATCGCTTTAATAATCTTCCCTCAAATGTTAAAGTTCATTATGTCAAACGTGAGTGGTTAAACATGGGTGCGTTTCAAAGCAAAACGATGTTTGGTAATCCTGTGAACGTCTATAGTTACGAGCGCATTCTTTGTGACCTTATCAAAAACCGAGAAAAAACAGATTCCGAGACATATGTAAAGCTGATTCGTGGCTATTCCAGTTACGAAAAGAGAGATCTCGAGAATCTTTACAAAATTGCGAGTATTATGGGCATACGCCAAAAAATAAGTGATATTCTGGAACTTGCTTATGAATAAGGACTCAATAATCCACTTATGTCATAAGGTCAGCAGAGAAACCGGTTTGAATTTTAATATCGCACTGATTTACTTTTTTTTGGAGTCTATTCTTTTGAGGTTAGCACAAAGTCAGTTTAAGGACAGCTTTGTTTTAAAAGGTGGCTTTCTGTTGTCGAATCTTATAGGCGTTGAAGAAAGAACTACTTTAGACATGGATTTTCTCCTGCACAATTTGACACTTTCACAGGACAAGATTATAGAGATATTTGAAGAGATATTGAGAGAGGATAATCAAGATCCTGTTAACTACGAAATCCTTGATATAAAAACAATCAAAAAAAGTAGTCCATATGCTGGTTATCGATTAAATATACAATGTAGTTTGGAAAATGTAAGACAAATAATTCCTCTTGATATTGCCACAGGCGATCTTATAACTCCGGGAAGTATTGATTATCATTATCACAGCTTATTTAACAATGGTGAGATACCCATAAGAGCTTATCCGGTCGAGACGATATTATCAGAAAAGATACAAACGATTTTTGATAAAGGGTTTCTAAACAGTCGTTCCAAGGATTTCTATGATCTTTATATACTCTCATATTTATGGGCGAATAAAATAAATTATGCAATATTGCTTGAAGCCTGCAAGCGTACTTTTAGAAATAGAAACTCTGAATGGGATATTGAAAAACTTAAGGCACTTGTGAATACATTAAAGCTGGATTCGCATTTCGAAAAACGTTGGCTTCTATATGCTACAAAAAATACCTTCGCAAAGGATGTACTCTTTGCTTCTGTCATTGAAGGAGTGATGACCTTGTTTGACAAGTTAGCTTTATACGAGCTTCAAGGACTAAAAACAAGTGCAGAGTAAATTCTTAGCAGTTGGCGGACAAAAATTCACGATAAGACCCTTGCTTGAAGAAGATTTGCCAGCTCTTGAGTGGGATGGTGAGTATTTGCACTTTCGCCTATTGTATCGTGGACACTACCAAAACAGTAAGTGGGGTAACACACGCATTTGGGTGGCAGAAGCTGAGGATGGCGAGATTGTGGGGCAGGTCTTTTTGATGTTGCTTTCGCGAAATGAAGAAACCGCGGATGGGGTAAGCCGAGCTTATATCTTTTCGTTTCGAGTGAAAGAAAAGGTGCGCAACATTGGCTTAGGGGGCTTTATGATGGACTTTGTGGAAGATTGGGCACGCGAGCGGGGTTTCACGCATTTGCGTCTAAACGTGGAACGGGTTAATCTTGCCGCTCGTCGATTTTACGAGCGACATGGCTTTGTGGTTTATGGAAGCGATCCAGGCGTGTGGGAGTTCAGGGACCATAAGGGTGTCTGGCATCAACGTGTTGAACCAGCCTGGAAGATGATTAAGACGATTCAAAAATAAACTGGATTATTGCGTATCAAGAAAAACAGACCCATGGATATTCGGTGGGTCTGTTCTCCCATTGATAGAAATGGTTTGCTTGGCTAAAGCCTGAATTATTTATCCTCGGATGAATCGCTGATGTAATCTTCCAATTCTTCAAGTGTTTCGATGGTGCCATCTTTAAGATCTTCTGCGACGTTTTCAGCTTTTTCTTCAACACCTTCAGCAACATCCAGGAGGGCAGGTTCATCATCATCTTCGTCATCGCTTTCAATAGGACGGTTTTTCTCATTCTCAGCTGCCCATTTGCCAAAGATCTGCTTTAGTTCTTCGTAATCCGCGTCAGGCAATTCTTTTGAAATACCCAAAACGCGACCCTGGCTGTAGGTCTGAACATAAAAGCCATTTTTTACTACTTCAATGCTTTTGATGTCTTCTTTTTTAATGCGCACTTCCGGGAAATTGGGTTGGGTTTGCGTAACACCGTTTTCGTCAACAGTCAGTGAGTACTCTTTCCATAGCTGGGCGTTTTGTTTATAGCGTTTGAATCCCATAAAGCCATAAAAAGCTATCAATAAAACAACCATAATAATGGATTGTTTTAACATCTCAGGGCGATTACGGTTAAGGAAGAAAACCAAAATGAGCATAAGCAGCAAGGGGACAGCGTACATGAGAACGAGTATTTTGGTTTGTTTTTTAAATTTTTCTGGGTCAAATTGGTAAGTTTTCATCTTCTTCTCCATTTGTTGTTGAAAATATTATACTTGATAAGTTAAATAAGCGTGCTGAAATCACGATAAATAAAAGTAAAACTGTTTTAGGAAAGCTGACAGCAAGCAAATCTAAAAAGAGCCCTAAAAAGCTAAATCTTAACTTGGTTTAAAGGGCTCTGTTATTCTGCTAATCCGGATAATTTCGCTTTATTTGTCTATTATTCCATGAGCTTAAATCTATAAATATAAGCTTCCTCACCATAGTGACGGTTGCCCACCCAATAAACAGTTTTGTTGGTTTGGTTATAGACCACACTATGAATTGTGACAGAATAGATATCATTATTCCAATCTCTCAAAGCAGCTTTTTCTAAAACAGACATGGCATCTTCATCATCCTTAACAAGACCATCCCTTATTTCTAATTCTTCTTTGACTATCTGGTACCTGTCAAGTCCGTGTTGCTTGTCACCTTCTTCATAATAACCTGGATAAACAATAAAGTTTGTTACCAGTTGGAATTTGTCTGTGTCAGCCAGACTTGTTGGGTCATCATTATAGATCACCATTAATCCTCTTTTTTGCCCGTCTGTGTCTGTAGAATCTGTGCCAGCGATGTATTCCAGGACAGCAGACCTGCCATTGGCATCAGATATCATATAGTGAAAAGATGAATTGGCTGAGTCATGCATATCGTATTTTTCCGCAATGGCTACAGCTTCTTCAACTGTGGCAGCCTGGTCAAGCATCAGTCTTAGAAGAACCGTGGATGTAATATCTGGTTTGCCTGTGTCTTGGTCTGTAGGCACGTTGATCTTACCAGGGCCTTGGTGGGTCATATAGATACCAACAGTCAGTCCTTTTTCATTCATACCGTCAAGGGGCGCATAAGCTGCAGCGATGGTATTGATTTTATTCCCTAAACCTTCCAAGCTCTTGTCACTGGCAACGCCTAAAAAGCTTAGATCAACAGTTGATATAGATTTATACCTGTTTCTTGGCATGGTATGAACGATGGCAACGTTGGTCTTGTACATATCATAATTTCTTGCAAAGACTTTATCGCCATTGGCAGCATTGGCAGAGAATGAAGAACATCCGATAATGTCCGACTCTTCAATGGATAGATTGAATAGTCCCTTTGTGATTTTTGAAGTCAAAAAGCTGATTAATTCTTTATCGCTCTTTGTGCCACCTGCTTGCAGATATTCATCAAGATAATAGTCTCCATAAACTGTCATTTCATAGACATAACCGTTTGTGTCATCATCGCCCGGCATGATTTCTTTTATACTCAAAAGAGTTCTGATTTCATTCTTCCAAATAAAACCTGCTACTAAAAGCAACAAGACTACCATGGACAGGATAGACAGAAGAATGGTCTTTGCCAAAGATTTATTGCGCTTATTTTTCATATTCAATCCTTGTGTCAATATCATATTTTTGCGTTTCTTCGCCCAAGCAGTCCCTTTGGGAAAAGAGTCTTTTTACCTACAATGATATTGACTAAAATATTTTAGCGATCTGAGATTAATGTCGCGGGTCTGTCCCCAAAATACTGCATTAAGATCAAAACCAAAGCCGTGACTGCAAGGATGCCATCCATAATGCCAGCCGGCAATAAAAACATCATTAAAATAATGGTGCTAACAGAATTAATGACAGACAATGCTAATCCCCACATTCTGTTTTTTAGCAATCCAATCGCGCCAATAATTCTCAGCACACCAAATATTAAGCTCATTACTGACATCATATACAGGTTATCCTGAAAATATTGCAGTTTAAATTCAATATATTGTCCTGCATTACTATTACTGAAGCCAAAAATCAAGGCGGATATCATGAATAAAAATCCACCGATTTCCATCAGTCCGCCATGGATAATCATCAATATTGCAGCGGTTCTATATTTTCTCATTCAATTTCTCCTATACAAACAATTAACTTTTCTTTCTCCTGGATAAAAACCAGCTCGTATCATTTTCACATGACTTTTCATCTTAAAAGCCTGAAATGATTTTAGTTAAGCGGTTGAGGAATTACAAAGACCTGTATGGTCTTAGCGTGTTAGAGTAATATATGAAATTGACAACAATCCTTGAAGATAATGGGGACTTGTGAGCTTTGCTACCGTGATTATGGTGGGTTTGGCTGTTAACAATCATATTCATGAACCACTATGAAAAATCTTTACTGTCACAGAATGGCTTTAATTATAATTAATGGTAATGGTATAATGTTAGTATAATGAAAGAGTTTTGTTTCATGATCATTGTTTTTATCCTAAGGTCTTATTGATTCTATATCGTCCATAAATTATAGAATCTGAAAGGAGGTCCCCGCCATTAGCCCAAAAGACCCTTAATTTTGTCGATCCATCCAATCAATTATTGCCAAAGTTCAAAGGAGATTAAGTCACAATGAAGAAAACTAAGTTTTGGATTGTTTTTGTAGTATTTTTGCTCCTGCAAGTCTTGACAGGGGCAGCCCTGGCAGCACCATTAGCCCAGGAAATCATACTCGGTGAGACTGGTATTGCGTCTGGAACTGCGGTGGTTGGTGAAGCTTCAGGTGGTATTAAGCCTGCCGATATTGGTGATGCCTGGGAAATCATGGCACCACTACCCGAAGGACGTGTGTTTAATGCCGTCATCGCCAATGAAATCTATGTTTATGTAATTGGCGGTACCAGTGATGCGATAGGAAATACACCAACCTCAACTAATTTCCGTTACAATACCGTAGATAACACCTGGCAAACCATGGCTCCAATTCCTGTAGCACTCGATTCCATCGATGGGGCTGTCATTAACGGTAAGATCTACATTCCTGGTGTAACAGATGATAATAATACTTATGTATATGATATTGCTACTGATTCCTGGACAACTATTCCAGCCAATGGTGGTTATATAGCTGGAGTACAGTATCAGGTAGTCGCAATCGATACAGACCTGTATGTGTTAGGGGGGCTTGTGGGTAACGCAAGTACAAACCGAGTCTGGAAATTAGATACCATCACACAAACCTGGTCAGAAAGCATTCCCATGCTAAAATCTCGCACGAGCTTCTCAGCTACAGCTATTAATGGCAAGATCTACGTGGCTGGAGGTGTTTCGTACCCTGGGTTTAAACCCGACATGACTGCAGAAAAGTTTGATGGTACTGCCTGGGATTATATTGCGTCATTGCCTGACGGTGACGGCGCATACACCCGTTGGTCATACATGGCTGATGGCAGTAATGCAAACAGGATGTGGCTGGCAGCAGGAAGACGTGATGCCGAGTGGGGCGCCCTAAACCATGCCGCTTATTATGATCCCACATCAGATGCCTGGACAGATTCACCAACCATCCCCGTTTTGAACCAGGGACGCGTTTACACGGAAGGTGACGTAGCAGACGATGGATACTTCTATGTTATTGGCGGACGTGCAAGTAATGCCTCGGCCGTGTATGATACCAATGAGCGCTTAAGGGTTGCTACCCCTGATATCATCATCGAATTCCTCTATCTACCGCTGATCTTGAATTAAAGTTATTTGAGCAAGTCAAAAAACTGCCTGAATCGTCAGGCAGTTTTTTTAACGAAAGGTTCTTAGAGTTTGCTATTTTGGGTGCATCTCCTCCCATGTTTGGTAGTAATCGAACACAGTTGTTTTTTAGAATTATGAGTTTATCCAACCAAATTGTTAATAACCAATAAGGCATCCGGAATCCACTTTGAATTAACTCCTCATCAACTATTTGTTGTTTAATCAAAAATAATTTTAACCTGATGTTTTTTTGAAAACCAGAATGTATGGTAGATTCTGGACATCGCACATCGAAATCTCATTAAAAATTGTCAATACAGTTGAATATCTGATATAATCAAAAATCGGTTTACTGCCGAAATTTGACTATTAACATACGCCAGGCAAAGCGCCAGGCAAATCATTACAGGAAGGTAATACATGAAAGAATTTTCAACCGCATCAATACGCAACATCGTGCTCGCCTCGCACAGCAACTCGGGCAAAACCATGCTTCTCGAGAATATTTTGAATTTTACTGGCGCTACCACCCGCATAGGAAAAATTGAAGATGGCACAACAACATCAGACTGGGATGAAGAAGAACAAAAGCGTCAAATCTCGCTATTTTCCTCACTTATCCCGATTGTTTACAAGGATCTTAAATTCAACTTCATCGACACTCCCGGTTATTCCGATTTTGTTGGTGAGGTCGTTTCCGCAATGCGCGTGGCTGACGCCGCCTTGATTTTAGTTGACTCCGTTGCCGGCGCTGAAGTAGGAACCGAAGTTGCTTTGCAATATGCAGAGAAGTTTGAGATTCCTCGCTTCTTAATTCTCAATAAGATGGATCGTGATAATGCAAGCTTTGCCAAAGCACTGAAATCTGTTGAAGAAATCACCGACGCGCGCTTGATTCCCATGCAATTGCCTATCGGTGAAAAAGCTGATTTCAAAGGCGTTGTGGATTTGCTCACCATGAAGGCTTATCTCGGTGATGGCAAAACTGCCAGCGAAATCCCCGCAGAAATGCAAGACGAAGTTGAAGAGGCACGCATGATTCTGGTTGAAGCTGCTGCTGAAGGTGAAGATGTTTTGCTGGAAAAATACTTCGAAAACGGAGATTTGACCACCGAAGAAATGATCCAGGGTTTGCATAAAGCCATTCAAGTCAGCAATATCATCCCTGTGATGGCAGCTGCTGGCGGGCGTATGATGGCCATCGCACCCATCATGGAAGCTTTGGTTGCGTTGGCACCTTCTCCTTTGGAGCGTCCCGCTGTGAAAGCAGACACTCCCAAGGGCGAAATCGAATTGCATTATGATGACAAGGGCCCCCTGGCGGCATATGTTTGGAAAACAACCGCGGATCCCTTTGTGGGACGCCAAACCTTCTTTAAGGTTTATTCTGGTGTGATGAGTTCCGATACCCGCGTATGGAATGCCACCAAAGGTGAAGAAGAACGCTTGGCTGGTGTGCAGGTACCCTCTGGTAAAGATATGAATGCTGTTTCAGTCTTGCATGCCGGTGATCTTGGCGCGGTTGCCAAGTTGAGTGTAACCACTACTGGTGACACCTTGACCACCAAAGAGCAAAATATCACTTTGCCCATGCCCGAATACCCCACACCTCTTTATCGTGTGGCAATCACTCCACGCACGCAAGCAGACGCCAGCAAGATGAGCCAGACCCTCTCGCGCCTGGCTGAAGAAGACCTGACCCTGAAATGGGAAATGGAAGCTGCTACTCGCCAAACCTTACTGTTCGGTATGGGCGACCAGCACATCGATGTGGCTGTGAAACGTGCCGAGCAGAAATTCCAGCTCTTCCTTGACCTGCACGAGCCAAAGGTGCCTTACGAAGAGCATATCACAAAGGAGGCCAGCGCGACCTATCGCCATAAGAAACAGACCGGTGGTTCTGGTCAGTTCGGTGAGGTGGCTCTCAAAGTCTTCCCGCTTGAGGATGAAGACTTCAGCTTTTCTAACGACGTCTTTGGTGGCGCGATTTCGAGTAACTACATGGCATCCATTGAAAAGGGTATTCGCAACGTGATGAAAGAAGGCGTTGTGGCTGGTTTCCCTGTGCACAACGTGGGCGTTTCGGTTTACGACGGTAAAGAACATCCGGTCGACTCTAAACCTGTGGCGTTTGAAATTGCTGGTCGTGAAGCCTTTAAATTAGCGGTTAAGGACGCTAACCCGGTACTTTACGAACCCATTATGAGAGTTTCTGTAACCGTTCCGGAGCCTAACATGGGTGATGTGATGGGTGACTTGAACACCCGCCGTGGCCGTGTTGAAGGTATGGATACCGATCGTGGACGTTCAACCATCAACGCGATGGTGCCATTGGCTGAAATGATGCGCTATACGACAACCTTGCGCTCGATGACTGGCGGTCGTGGACAGTTCACGATGGAATTTGGCCATTACGAGATGGTACCCCACATGCAGGCGCAGGAAATTATCGCTCAACGTCAGCGAGAAATGCAATCAGAAGATTAATTTCTTTAGCACAAGATATTGAAACGCGTGGTTGCTAATCCACGCGTTTTTTGTGCATGGTGGGGATTTTACATGTCAGTCCATGTTAACTACAAAATGAAATGCAGGGAAACTTGAATTTTGGGGACTATTTCTTAAACCGTCTCATTGCTTTGAATGAAAAAAAGGTTTATCCTTTAGTCAGGAGGAAGATACTATGGCTAATGAAGATAAAAAAGACTTTAATTTGATGTTGCATGACAGCAAGGATATGCCTAAATTTAAGACAATCACAGATGGTCCAAGTATAAAAAAATACGGTGGAGAAAATATGTATTTTGCTCCGCCCATCGATTATGACACTATTATGAAAATAGTTCCATATGGAAAAGTTATCACTGTTGGGAAAATCCGAGAATATTTTGCGAGAAAATCTGGCGCGGATTTCACAGACCCAATTACAGCAGGCATTTTTGTTTCTATAGCTGCCTGGGCAAGTCACCAACGGGCAGATAACGAAACTCCCTATTGGAGAACTTTAAAAGCTAACGGTGAATTGAATGAGAAATATCCAGGCGGTGTAATAGCACAAAAAGAGAAACTGGAAGCAGAGGGTCACACGGTCATTCGGAGAGGCAGAATTAATATTAGGTACTATGTCAAAGACTATGAGAAGGTTCTTTTGGAGCTGAATTAACAAAATAATGCTGAGCTAACTTGTCAGAATTCGGATAATTATTCGTTCACCACATGGTGTGATAATAGTCGACACTCACAAGTGATAATGTGGAAGACTTATAGAAATGATGCGGAGGGCTTGCTGGCTTGTTTGCTTAAATTTGCTGCTTACGTAAACTTGAATTCCTGGTAATCACAAACTTCATTAAACCCGATAGCTTTGTAAATTTTATTGCTGGTTGGGTTTGCGAGGTCGGTGAAGAGATTAATCCTCTGATAGCCTTGGTTAAGGAGCTCTTGCGAGAGGGTAGCGACAACAGCGCTGGCGTAGCCATTTCCGCGGTATTCGTTTGGCGTGTATACCGCGCTAATGCCAATGCTGCTTAGTTGGGGACGGTTGGACATGGCCATGCTCACTGGCTGATCGTCCACAAGCCAGATGCCAATCCGTTTATTGCCAAGAAAATTATGTATATGTTCAAGGGTGTATTCAATCCGTACGGTAACGTTAAGGTCATCCTGCATTTCATTCATATATTTAAGCAAGATTTCTGCCTGATTTTCCTGAGCAAATCGGAAGTTTCCTGTTGGCATCGGGTCAGGAAACAAGACTTCGGTTAGTTCGTAGGACATTGAATGCATGACTGGCTCTGCGTTGACTTGGTTGATTTTTGCCCAAACAGAGGCAAAACGACTGCTACAGCTTGCGATCCCGTTTACGCCTGGTAAGTCCCAACCCTTTTCTTTGATAGTTTGTGCCAATTTCTTTAATTCTTTATCGCCAAGTTGGTTTTCAAACCAAATGAGCAATGGGAACGGGGGAGTCATCATCGCGATAAAATCGGGCAGCGCATTTTGCCTGAGACGTGTTGCCATGAGTGGCATCTTTTCACCAAAGGAATCGGGCCGTTTTTGCAGGGCGATGGCTATGCCTAACATGAGACGATGTCGGGTTTCATCAGCTTTAAAAACGGCTAGGGTGTGCTCTAAAAAGACGTTTGCATCTTCAAAGAAGCTTAAGTTATGTTGATAAATCATGATTGCATCTCAAATTTGGGCTAATCCTCAACGAAATCACGCAATCTGTTGCTTGAGCCTGCCGAGCGCAATTTGCGGAGGCCCGCTCCTTCAATCTGGCGAATGCGTTCGCGGGTGAGATCAAGTCGGACCGCGATTTCGTCGAGCGAGTGATTCACACCATCAACTAACCCAAACCGCAACTTCAAAACCGTTTGCTCTTTCTCATTAAGTGTCGCTAAAGATGCCGCGATGGTGTCTTTGAGGCTTGAGTGCAAAACACCATCAATGGGCTGGTCACCGTCATCATCCGGTATGTAATCTGCCAAAATGCTGTCTTCCGCGTCGCCAATCGGGCTTTCAAGTGAGAGCGGGATTTCGCGATTTTTGAGCACATCTTCAACTTTGCGCGTGGCTTCATCCCAGCGATACACCAGGTCCGGGGCGGCTTTTTCGCGGTCAAAGGCAATCGATTCAATCGCGGTCTGGTCTTCCTCGCTCAAATAGCTTGAACACGCGGCGATTTCGGCAAAGTTGGGCTCGCGGCCAAAACGCTGTACCAAATCGCGCTGGATTTTGGTAAGGCGGCTGATTGCTTCTGCTACATGAATGGGCAGGCGAATGGTACGGGCGTGCTCAGCGATATAACGGGAGACTGATTGGCGAATCCACCAGGTGGCGTAAGTGCTAAAGCGGAAGCCTTTGGCAGGGTCAAATTTTGATATCGCGCGCATCAGTCCGATATTGCCTTCCTGGATGAGGTCTAAAAGCGAAACACCAGGGTTGGAATAGTGCTTGGCAACACTCACCACCAGGCGAAGGTTGTACTCTACCAGGATGTCGCTGGCACGCTTGGCGGTTTCACTTACTTTGGCTCGGGTTTCAATGAGGTTCGGATTGAGTTTGAGGCTGTTTATGGTCTCAAGTTTTGGCGTTTCCTGACCTTCAAGCTTGCGGATAATCTGTTCCAGATTTGAACTGCCTAATAAGTAGGCATCTTGCGCAAACCGTAAAATGTCCATGGCGAAAACTTCCCAAACCACGTCATTGCCCCAACGGGCATCATTCAGGAATTCGCGGATGTAAGATTTTTCTGCAGCACAAAACTCATCCTGAAAAGTCCGCGTTTCTCTTAAAAGGAGCATGATATCTGGCAAGCAATGCTTTAAGCGTTTGGCATCATTGATAACACTTTCCCAGCTGTTTTGTAAATCAGACAGAATGGCATGGATGTTCATGCCCATTTCGGGGTCTGAGTAGCTTTTTGCCAGTTCATCAGCCTGCACGGCAAGTGCCAGGCGGAATTCCTGCTCGTGGGTTAGCAGTGGCAAGCCGGTTATTTCGCGTAGATATAGTTTTACGGGATCATCCAGTGTTTCCAAATATTCCAGGCTGTCTTGTTCGGTCATTTCGTTTTGGTCGGTCATAGGTTTATATCCTGCGGTGTTTCTTATCCAGTTTTGCGTTTCTGTTTATCGAATCTTCTGGCAAAAGAGCTGAAGCCAAGGCTCTATCGATAATACGGCGTTGGGTGAGCAGATCAAGGTAGAGCTTGTCAGCTTCGTCTTTTGAGTAGGGCCGTGCTTCTTCATCTGCTTGCAGAAATTGAATCTCCTGCACCCTGTCTTCAATGAGGTTTTTACGGATTCTTAAAAAGCTCCTGAATTGCTCGTAAAATGACTTGCTCTGACTTGGTTTTAGCACCAGCGCGTCTTGTTCAGTTGGTTCATCCATATCAAAAATATCGGGCAAGTGTTGTTCAATATAGTCGAGAGCGGGTTTCGCGTCTTGTTCCAGGCTATCCTGAACAATCCCAAAGGCTAATTTGCAATCGGATTCCTGAAAATCATCGCTTGATACAAGGGGCAAATCCAAAATCCCAAGCTGGCGATTGAGCTGATAGAGTTTCTCGGGTTCTTTCAGCAAATAGGTCAAAGTGTGGGTTTCCAAAAGGCGGTTGCGACGGGTGATGCTGGGTAGGATCTCTGTCGCTGTGCTTTGGGGGCTTTCTTCAGTGTCTGTGGCGTAACCGGGCTTTTGGCGCGTACCTGGGCTGGAGCTGGAAAGGCGTAAAGCGCGTTCGTCAATGCGCAAAAGACTGGCTAACTGCTGGCGATAGCCTTCGCGTTCAACCGGGTCGCCGATGTCCTCTATAAGGGGCATAACCTGGGCGGCAATTTCGCGCTTCACTTTGGCATCGTTTATGTCCTGTCCTTCCGCGAGCGTATTCATCACATGCACCACGATGGGTTTGGCATCGGCAATAATTTCCCGCCATTGTTCGGGGTCTTCGTTCACGATTTCGTCAGGGTCAAGCCCTTCGGGCAGGGTTGTCACGCGGATATCTGCCTTCAAATAACGTTCAAAACGCAGTAAGCCGCGCGAGTCAAAGCTCAGGTCAAGTTCTTCGCCCATGGTGCGGCGAGCGGTTTCGAGCCCTCGCAGGGTGGCATTTTGTCCGGCCTGATCGGCGTCGAGAGCCAGAACGATGTTGCGCGTTGTGCGCTTGATTAAGCTAAATTGATCTTCGGTTAGGGCGGTGCCCATCGAGGCGACAACGTTTTTAAAGCCGGCCTGGTGGAGGGCGATAACGTCCATGTAACCTTCAACAATAACGGCTTGGTTAAGCTGGCGCATTTCACGACGGGCAAGGTCCATGCCGTAGAGCAAATGCCCCTTGTCAAAAAGCTCGGTTTTGGGCGAGTTAAGATATTTGGGTACATCGTCAGGGCTTAAGGCACGCGCGCCAAAACCGGTCATCTTGCCCAAATTGTTGCGGATGGGAAACATGAGGCGGTCTCGAAAGCGGTCATAGGTACTGCCATCATCGCGTTCGGTAAGCAGTCCGGCATCGTTAAGTTCGCTGACCTGAAAACCGGTTTTGGAAAAATGCTTGATGAGTGTATCCCAACCACCGGGAGCGTATCCTAAACCCCAAATTTTGATGGTTTCATCTGAAAGTCCCCGCGCCTTAACATAATTGAGCGCTTTTTTGCCCGCTTCGGTTTCAAGCATTTGCTGGCGATAGAAGCGCATGGCTTCATCCAGAATCTGTTGGAGACGGGACTGGCTTTCTTGTTGAGCCTGGCTGTGTTCGGTTACGGGTTTTAACTCAACGCCAGTTTGCTCAGCTAATTTTTTTAAGGCTTCACTGAAATCGAGCCCATCACGTTTCATAACATAACTAAATAAATCGCCACCTTCGTTGCATTGTCCAAAACAACGCCAGGTTTGTGACTCTGGAAAAACGACGAAGGCCGGCGTGCGCGTGTTTTGGTGGAAAGGACAAAAACCAATATAGTTTTTGCCGGTGCGGCGCAATTTAACGGTTTGGCCAACCACATCCACAATATCTAAACGGGCTTTAATTTGATCAATAACTGACATTTTTACTCGATTTCGCTGCTCATTTATATGGTGACCCCTGAAAGAAGAATGACAAGCGGGGATGAATTTAAGAGAAAACGGTGGCGTTTTATTGCGCCACCGTTATTTTACCTTAGAGCGTGAAATTAATCAGCGCTTAGTCTTTTTTCATGGCTGAATAGTCCATTGCAGCCATTTGTGAGTACATGAACCAGCGGCGTTCAGCATCTTTTTGAGCCATTTGCATGAGCATCTCAGCGCGCTCTTCGTCCTGGTTCACCAACATGCGATAACGGGTTTCGTTGTAGGCATATTCAGACACAGGAATAGTCGGCTCTTTTGAGTCGAGTTGCAAGGGGTTGATGCCTTGCTCGGTCAGGCGTGGGTCGTAGCGGTAGAGGTTCCAAACGCCAGACTGCACTGCCAGTTTCTGCTGGACGAGGCCCTTGCTCATGTCGATACCGTGGTTGATACAGTGCGAGTAAGCAATTATCAAGCTGGGTCCGTCGTATGAGTCAGCTTCGTTGAAGGCTCTTAAAACCTGCGCGTCTGAGGCACCCATAGCAACTTTTGCCACGTAAATATTACCGTAGGTCATTGCAATCATGCCAAGGTCTTTCTTGGGCATGGCTTTACCGTCAGCGGCAAATTTGGCAACAGCAGCCAATGGGGTCGCTTTGGAGCTCTGGCCACCGGTATTTGAGTAAACTTCGGTGTCCATTACCAGCACATTCACGTTGTGTCCGCTGGCAAGCACGTGGTCGAGACCACCGTAGCCGATGTCATAAGCCCAACCATCTCCACCGATGATCCAAACACTCTTCTTGACCAGATAGTCTGCCAGGGTGTAGAGGGTGTGCAATTCACCTTCGGTTTCGCCCTGCAGTTTGGCTTTCAGTTCTTGGACACGTTTGCGCTGGGCGATGATGCCGGCTTCGTCGCTTTGATCAGCTTCGAGGAGGGCATTGGCGAGTTCAGGTCCAATCTTTTCGCTGTTGCGTTCGAGAATTTCAGAGGCGAATTGTTTGAATTTGTTGACCGTCAGGCGCATACCCAAGCCAAATTCGGCATTATCTTCAAACAAGGAGTTTGACCAGGCGGGGCCTAAGCCATTAACGTTTTGCGCCCATGGTGTGGTGGGTTGGTTGGCACCGTAAATGGAGGAGCAACCGGTCGCGTTAGCGACGATCATGCGATCACCAAAGAGTTGTGTGGCAAGCTTGAGATAAGGTGTTTCGCCACAACCACCACAAGCACCGGAGAACTCAAACAGGGGTTCAAGCAGTTGGCTGTTCTTGACAGTATTTGTTTTGATTTCATCGCGTGGGATGAGGGGCAGGTCGAGGAAGAATTTCCAGCTTTCAATTTCCTGCTCACGGATTGGCATTTTGTCGCCCATCAAAATGGCTTTGTTTTCAGGGTTCTGGCGGTCGCGTCCGGGGCAGTTTTCAACACAGAGACCACAACCGATACAATCTTGCGGGGAGACCTGAACGGTCCAGGCGTAGCCATCACGCCATTCACGGAAGTTGGAGGGTTTGTTTTTGAAACCTTCAGGGGCATCCGCAAGGAGTTCTTCTTTATAAACCTTGGTGCGGATTGCGGCATGGGGACAAACCATGGAGCATTTGCCACACTGGATACACAGGTCGGGGTTCCAGACGGGAATTTCAAGCGCGATATCACGTTTTTCCCATTGGGTGGTGGCTGAGGGGTAAGTGCCATCATCGGGCATCATGCTAACGGGAATTTCGTCACCCTTGCGGTCAATCATCATGGAAAGGACTTCCTTGACAAAGACGGGTGCTTCTTCGGGCACGGCTGGGCGGCGAGTGATGTCGCTGGTGACTTCGTGGGGATAGTCCACTTTATGGAGGTTCGCCAGTGAACCGTCAACAGCCTCAAAGTTACGTCTAACGATAGCTTCACCCTTGTCGCCGTAGGTTTCTTCAATAGCGGTCTTAATGTGGGCGATGGCTTCGTCGCGGGGCAACACGCCGGAAATGGCAAAGAAACAGGTCTGCATGATGGTGTTAATGCGACTGCCCATACCAGTTGCTTCAGCAACTTTGTAGGCGTCGATAACGTAGAACTGAATCTTCTTGTCAATCATGTCTTTTTGCATATCGCGGGGCAGGGTGTCCCAAACTTCTTCGGGGCTGTAGATAGTGTTGAGCAAGAAGACTGAGCCAGGGCGTGAGTATTTAATCATGTCATAGCGATCAACAAAACTGAGCTGATGGCATGCCACAAAGCTTGCCTGACCTTCTGAAATGAAGTAAGGCGCCTTGACGGGTTCGGGGCCGAAGCGCAAGTGCGAAACAGTGACACCACCGGATTTCTTGGAGTCATACTCAAAGTAACCCTGGGCGAAGTTATCAGTTTGATCACCAATAATTTTGATTGAGTTTTTGTTGGCACCAACAGTACCATCTGAGCCAAGACCAAAGAACATGGCCTGAATCACTTTATCACTCAAAACTTCAAAAGCAGGATCGTAATCGATGCTTAGATTGGTGACATCATCAATGATACCCACGGTAAAGCGGGCTTTGGGTTCGTCTTTTGCGAGTTCATCAAAGACGCCCTTAACCATTGCGGGTGTAAAGTCTTTGGATGAGAGACCATAGCGGCCACCAATGACTTTGGGCATGGTGCCACATGTTAGGCGACCTTCGTCAATAGCCACGGTGAGCGCGTTGACAACGTCCTGGTATAGGGGTTCGCCAATCGCGCCGGGTTCTTTGGTGCGGTCGAGCACAGCAATTTTCTTAACTGTTGCGGGTAGTAAGGCAACGAATTGCTCCACAGGGAAAGGACGATACAAGCGTACGACAACCACACCAACGGTTTCATTATGGGTGTTGAGGTAATTGGCAACTTCTGCTGCGGTTTCCGCGCCAGAGCCCATAATAACCACCACACGGTCAGCTTTTTCTGAACCATAGTATTCCATAACGTGATATTGGCGACCGGTGATATCCGCAAAGCGATCCATCTCTTCCTGAACGATGCGCACAGCTTCGTCGTAATAGCGGTTGACGGTTTCGCGTCCCTGGAAGTAAACATCGGGGTTTTGGGCGGTGCCACGGATGAAGGGTTTTTCAGGTCTGAGCGCGCGGGCGCGATGCTCAGCAATCATTTCTTCGTTGATGAGTTCTCTCAGCTCTTCATCGCTGATGCGATTCACGTTGTTGATTTCGTGCGATGTGCGGAAACCATCAAAGAAATGCACAAAAGGCACACGCGCGCGCAGGGTCGCGGCGGTGGCGATGGCGGCTGTATCCTGGGCTTCCTGAGGTGAATTGCTGGCGATTAAGCCCCAACCAGTTTGGCGCACTGCCATAACGTCTTGATGGTCACCAAAAATGGAAAGCGCCTGGGCAGCGATTGAGCGCGCGGAAACATGGAACACCGCGGGCGTTAATTCGCCGGCAATTTTGTACATATTGGGAATCATCAGTAAAAGGCCTTGGGAGGCGGTAAAGGTTGTGGTGAGAGCGCCGGCTTGCAATGCGCCATGCACCGCACCAGCTGCGCCACCTTCCGACTGCATTTCGATGACCGATGGGATTGTGCCCCACAGGTTGGGCACGCGTTCTGCAGCCCATTGGTCCGCAAACTCGCCCATGTTTGAGCTGGGGGTGATTGGGTAAATCGCAATCACTTCGCTCAAGCGATAAGCGACGTGGGCGGTTGCCTCGTTGGCGTCGGTCATGACCATGTCTCGTTTCATATGTTTTAGCTCCTTTTTTATCGGTTAATACCGTTTGAAATATACACACTAAATTACCTTCCATTTCTGGATGGCAACTAAGCCATTATATCGCAGAATGGCTAATCTGTGGGAAAGTATTTCGCACTTTAAAGGATGCAAGGAGCTGTTTTTATCAGAACTGCTTTTATTGCGGATGATGAAAAATGTTTAAAAAAGGATACAAAAAATCCCAGAATACTATTCCGGGATTTAGCTTTACTAATCCCTTGAAGGTTTAGCCTTTTAGAACCTGATGAAGTTCTGGGAAGCGTTTGATGAGGTGTGGAATCGCCAGGCTAAGGATGATGATCGTTTTACCATCGTCAAAACCCTTATTGAAGAGCATCTTGTAGACTTCGCTAACATGAATAGGCTTTAAGGTAAGGTTTTCATCATCATCAGGTTCAAGCGCGGCGGGATACAAATCCTGGGCGAGGTAGCCATGCATGAATTCATCGCCATAACCAACAATCATAAAGAATTCGGTGAGTAAAGTGAGCGTTTTGCTGGCAAAGCCGGTTTCTTCTCTC
>Ga0255345_1002058_pt1 | contig 26658 bp, 17 predicted proteins | sample wastewater_treat_6_FD_192415 | JGI IMG/M metagenome (GOLD analysis project Ga0255345, IMG submission 192415) | Wastewater microbial communities from Lulu Island WWTP, Vancouver, Canada - plant20 | ecosystem: Engineered > WWTP > Wastewater > Unclassified | place: Canada: Vancouver, British...
AACCGGTCAGCCCTCTTTGGTTGCGTCGAGAGCAATGAGCGTTGGGGCGTTCCGGATTTCAAGATTTTCTCGCGGACGGGTCTTCGCTCGCGGAACCAAGGCAACGACGGAAATTTGTTCGACGCGGAGAAAAGACTGTTGGAAATTCGAGGGCAACAAAAGAAATGGCTTGGCGAACATGGCAATTTTGAATGCCCAAATGAAACCCGAGCGCGGCGTCATCCTTGATGGATGGCCTGACCTTGGGAAGGCCCGGGGTGCGCCGTTACACATTGCGGGTCATCCTCGCGCGGGCGCCGAACCGGGCCTTTTGCCTGAGTTGTCGGTCGGGTTGGGGCGTGGCCCCGGCGGGTGGAATGGCGGGGATTCGACGAATCCCTCCCGGCACCTCTGCCGTCTCGGTTTTCGGATGGAGGCGGACCTTTCCTGCAGGCGCACATGATCTCACAATTACTCGGCGGCATCGGCTTGTTTCTGCTCGGCGTGTTTCTCATGACCGACGGGTTGAAAACGGCGGCCGGCGACGCGTTGCGGCGCATTCTCGTGCGCTTCACCGGGCGGCCCGCCACCGCATTTGTTTCCGGCACTGGCATCACTGTGCTGGCCCAGTCTTCCAGTGCGACCACACTGGCGACCATCGGTTTTGTCAGCGCCGGAATTCTGACCTTTTCGCAGGCGGTCGGGATCGTCATGGGCGCGAGCCTGGGCACCACCAGCACAGGTTGGTTGGTGGCGTTGGTGGGGTTGAAATTCGGGATCGGCAAACTGGCGTTTCCCCTGGTGGGGCTGGGCGCGTTCGCCCGGCTGATTACCCGGGGACGCAACGCGGCGGTGGCGCTGTCGGTCGCGGGGTTCGGCGTCATGTTCGTCGGCATTGACATCCTGCAAAGCAGTCTGGGCCATCTCTCGACCTCTTTTTCGCCGGAGCAATTGCCTCACGGCACGATCTGGGGGCGGGTGTTGCTGGTCGGTTTGGGCATGGTGTTGACCGTGATTACCCAGTCCTCCGCCACGATCATCGCGATGACCCTGACGGCGTTCCACTCCGGCATGATTGATCTGGAACAAGGCGCGGCGCTGATCATCGGCGCGAGCATCGGCACCACCTCCACTTCCGCCCTGGTGGCCATTGGGGCCACGACCTCCGTGCGGCGCACGGCGCTGGCCCACATCCTGTTCAGTCTCATGGCGGGGGTGCTGGCGTTTTTATTGCTTCCCGCGTTTGTTTACGCCGTGCAGTGGTTGGACCAGAAAATGGGGCTGCAATTCGGGGCGGTCGTTCTCGCCGCGTTTCATTCCGGGTTCACCCTGCTCGCCGCTTTGATTGTCCTGTCCAACGTCAATTTTTTCAGCGGTTTCGTCGAACGGCTCATTCCCGAACGCGGTCCGGTTTTGACCCGACATCTGGACGCCTCCTTGATTGAAGTCCCCGAAGTGGCGGTGGAAGCGGTCCGCCGGACGTTGCTCGAAATTTTTGGGGAAACCCTCGCCACGGTGGACCAAGGCATCAAGCACCACGTCCGCCCGGATGAGGAGCGCCTCACCGCGGTCCTGACGGCGTTGCGCGAAACCCGGCGATTCCTCGGCACGGTGAGTTTTTCCGCGCCGCGGCCGGACAAGCACAATGTCCGGATCGCGATCATCCACGCGATGGATCATTTGTACCGGTTGGCCGTTGCGGCGAAGGATGATTTGGAGCCGGCGTTGTTGACCAGCGAACCCCGGGTGCAGGCGTCCAAGCGCTTGGTGCTGCAACTGTTGACCGTGGTGCAAGCGGCCTTGCAAAGTCACTCCCCCTCGTTGGACCGGGAGCAATTACAACAACTTTCATTCAAGCTGGCGGATTACCGGCGCAAAGGGCGCGCCAATTTGTTGGAGGAAAGCGCGCAGGGCACCATGGAAGCAGGGCAGGCGTTGCGCGCGCTGAATGGCCTGCGCCAGTTGGATACCATCGGCTACCATGCGTGGCGCGCCGCTCATCATTTGAGCGCCGAAGCCCGCGACACGGGCGATAATGTTGGCGACCTCCGCAACCAAGCGGACGTCCGTCCGGACTGAGCATCGCCGCGCTTGTCGGTGAACCCAGCCCGGCCATTCCGGCTGGCCGGCGAATCCCCAGCAGCTTGTTGATTCGGCAGGGTTAATCGCCCACCGCAGCCCGCGCTTCGGCGGCGAGAGCGGTGCTGAGATAACGTTCGCCCGTGGAACAGGCGATCGTGACAATCGTCTTGCCTTGGTTCTCCGGACGCCGGGCCACTTCCAGCGCCGCCCACACGTTCGCGCCGGTGGAAATTCCAGCAAGGATGCCTTCCTCCTTCGCCAACCGCCGCGCCATGGCAAACGCATCGTCGTTGCTGACCTGCACGCATTCGATAATCTGCGGCTGGCCGGCGGCGTCTTGCAAATGCAGATTTTTCGGCACAAACCCCGCCCCCGCGCCTTGAATTTTATGCGGTCCGGGCTTGAGCGGTTGGCCTGCGAGCGTTTGGGAAATGACGGGCGAATCTTTGGGTTCCACGGCGATGGCCTGAAACTCCGGCTTGCGGGGTTTGATGAACTCCACGCAACCGGTAATCGTGCCGCCCGTGCCCACCGCCGCCACCAGGAAATCCACCTGGCCATCGGTGTCCTGCCAGATTTCCTCGGCGGTGGTCCGTTGATGCACCTCCGGGTTGGCGGGATTTTCGAACTGTTGCGGAATCCACGAATTGGGGATTTCCCGGGCCAGTTGTTCCGCTTTGGCGATGGCGGCTTTCATCCCCTCGGCGCCCGGAGTAAGCACCAGTTTCGCCCCCAGCATGGCCAGCAAGACGCGGCGTTCCAGCGACATGGTGTCGGGCATGGTCAAGATCAGCGGATAGCCCTTGGCCGCCGCCACAAAGGCCAAGGCGATGCCGGTGTTTCCGCTGGTCGGTTCAATGATGGTGGTGCCCGGCTTGAGCGCTCCGCGCCGCTCGGCATCCTCGATCATGGCCTGGCCGATCCGGTCTTTCACACTGCCGAGGGGATTGAAGAATTCACATTTGAGCAGAAGGGTGGCGGGAACGTCCGCGGCAACGCGATTGAGGCGGACGAGCGGCGTGCGCCCGATGGTTTCAATGATGTTGTTGTAAATGCGGCCCATAATGGTGTTCCAATCGTAATGTGCTGTTGATGATGCTGGCTTCAATGTGTCCGAATCCCTGCCATGCGCAAGTGGTTTCTCCCCCACTCCGAGGCCGGCGCGTCAAATAATTGGCAGACCGGCGGCGGCGGGATTGGCCAGGTCATTGACAGGTTTCCGGGCGGGTTTTAGTTTTTTGGCGATGACTGAAGCGATTGCCACGCCCCCGCCCGACGCCGCGCCCTCCCCGGCGCGCCCGCCGCTACCACCCGCGCTCCGCGATGCCTTATACCACGAAATCCGCGCGCTCAAGCAGCAGCATAACGCCGTCATCCTCGCCCACAACTACCAGGTCCCGGAGATTCAAGACATCGCGGATTATGTGGGGGATTCGCTCGGGCTGGCGCAACAGGCGGCTCAGACCGCAGCGGATGTCATCGTGTTCTGCGGCGTGCATTTCATGGCCGAGACGGCGAAAATTTTGAACCCGGACAAGACGGTCGTGCTCCCGGACAAGGACGCTGGCTGTTCGCTCGAAGAAAGTTGTCCCGCCGATCAACTGGCGGCGTTACAGCAGACCAATCCGAACTTTTGGACCATCGCCTACATCAACTGTTCCGCAGCGGTGAAAGCGCTCAGCGACGTGATTGTCACCAGCGGCAACGCGGAAGCCATTGTCCGGGCCGCCCCCGCCGACCGGGATTTGCTCTTCGTGCCCGATGAAAATCTGGGTCAATGGGTGATGGAACAAACCGGGCGCCCCATGACCCTCTGGAAGGGCGATTGCTACGTCCACGTCGCGTTTCGGCGCGACAGCGTGCTCCAGCTCCGCGAGAAATTTCCCGCCGCCAAAGTGGTCGTGCATCCGGAGGCCTTACGCGAAGTGCGCGACCTTGCGGACGCGGTTTGCTCCACGGAAAAAATGATCGGCTACTGCCGGACCAGTCCGGCGACGCAATTCATCATTGTCACCGAAGCGGGCATCATCCACCGGCTGCAAAAGGAGTGTCCCGGCAAGCAATTCATCGCCGCCCCCGTGTTCGACGTGATGCATCTGCCCAGCGACAACTGCCGCTGCAGTGAATGTAAATTCATGAAGTTGAACACCCTCGAGAAAGTGCGCGACTGCCTGAAAAATCTCGCGCCCCGCATCGAACTGCCCGCAGCCATTATCGAACGCGCCCGCCTTCCCATCCAACGTATGTTGGACATTTCGGGGCGGCGTTGATCCGCCCGGCGTCCGCCGCGAAAAGACGCGGGAAGACAAGCGGAGAGGCCTCCATTTTATCTGCTCTCCGGTGAGATCGGCAGTGCCGCGACCGGTCCGCAAACTTGCCAGCGCCCCGTGTTCTTTGGCTTAATGCGCGCCGTCCAAATGAGTTCACGCAAGACGAAGCACGATGCAAAACAACCCGAACTGCCGATGGCGGCGGCGGCGGCCCTGCCCACCGGGCCAGTCCCGCTTCCGCGTCCGCGCAAAGGACGCGCGGCCCGGGCGCGGAACGGTCTCGCGGAACATATCATCGCCGAACCCATCGAAGCCGCCGCGGCGCGGCCCTTTGATCCCCGGCAGGTCCAGGCCGGGCTGCATCGTCGCGTGGACCGCGGCTTCCTGGATTACGCCAGCTATGTCATCCGCGACCGGGCCATTCCCAATCTGGCGGACGGATTGAAGCCGGTGCAACGGCGTATCCTCTGGGCGTTGCATTTGGGCGACGACGGACGTTTTACCAAAGTGGCCAACGTCGTGGGGGACACCATGAAGTTCCACCCGCACGGCGACGCCTCCATTGGCGATGCGCTCGTGGTGCTGGCCAACAAGCGGTATCTGATCGAAGGCCAGGGTAATTTCGGCAATCCGCACACGGGCGATCCCGCGGCCGCGCCCCGCTACATTGAATGCCGCCTAACCGCGCTGGCGCGGGCGGAGTTGTTCAACGACGAGATCACCGCGTTCGTGCCCAGCTACGACGGCCGCAATCCGGAACCCGTCACGCTGCCGTGCAAACTGCCGCTCACGCTGCTGCTCGGCGCGGAAGGCATCGCGGTCGGATTGAGCGCGCGCATTTTGCCGCACAATTTCGTCGAACTGCTCGAAGCCCAGATCGCCATTCTCAAAAAACAGCCGTTCAAATGCCTGCCGGACTTCCCCACCGGCGGCCTCATGGACGCCCGGGATTACCAGGACGGCAGGGGCAGCGTGAAGGTCCGCGCCCGGCTCAAGGCGCGCGACGACACCACCGTGACCATCACGGAAATTCCGCCCACGACCACCACCGAATCGCTGATCGCCTCCATCGAGGCCGCGATGAAGAAGGGCAAGCTCAAGGTCAAATCGCTCAGCGATTACACCGCGGAGAAGGTCGAGATCGAAATCAAGTGTCCCAGCGGCGTGACCGCCGGTCAGTTGATGGATGCCTTGTATGCCTTCACCGATTGCGAGGTGACGATTGCCAGCCGTATCGTGGTCATCAAGGACAACCGGCCTGTGGAACTGACGGTGAGCGAGGTCTTGCGCGAGAACACCGCGCAACTGCTGGCCCTGCTCCGGCAGGAACTCACGCTGCGCGAGCAGAAGCTGCAGGACGAACTCCATTTCCGCACGCTGGAACGCATCTTCATCGAGGAACGCCTCTACAAACAAATCGAGAAATGCCGGACCGCCGAGGCGGTGCAGGCGGCGGTGGTCAAGGGGTTCCAGCCGTTTGCTCGGGAACTGCGCCAGCCGTTGACGGAGGCGGACGTGGAACGGCTGTTGCAGGTGCGCATCCGCCGGATTTCGCTGTTTGACATCCAGCAGCACCGCGCGGCGATGGACCGGGCCAAGGCCGATCTGGCCCGGACGCGCCAGGAACTCAAACACCTCACGAAATACGCCATCGCCCATCTCGAGGCGTTGTTGAAGACATACGGCGCGCAATACCCCCGCCTGACGACCAAGTCCGCCCGGCACGAAGAGGTGGACCTGAAAGCGGCGGCGTTCAAGGCGTTCAAGGTCAGCTACGATCGGAAGAGCGGGTATGTGGGACACCGGGTCAACGGCGACGAATTCAAATTGGAATGCACCAAGTTCGACAAGGTCCTGCTGGTCTTCAAGGACGGCACCTACAAGGTCACGGAGCTGCCGGAGAAATTGTTTGTGGGGCCGGAGTTGTTTTACTGCGGGCTGCCCGACCGCGAGCAAATTTTCACCTGCGCCTACACCGACCGCAAAGCCAGCTACCTCAAGCGGTTCAAGTTTGGCGGCGCCATTTTGAACAAGGCCTATCTCTGCATTCCGGAAAAATCGCGCCTCCGTTTTTTCACTCCCGGCACGCCGCCGGTGCTTTACGTGCGCTACAAACCGGCCCCGCACCAGAAGATCAACCAGCAAACCTGCGACCCGGCCAAAATTGACGTGAAATCGCCGAAAACACGGGGCCGGCAGATTTCCATCAAGGATGTTTCCTCCATCACCCCCGCTCCGACCCGCGGTTGGGATCCGGAAGCCACCACCACGGAAATCGTGTTTGTGTAGCCCTGCCCCGGGGGCCTTGCCCATTCCGGGCCGGCAGCCCAGAGGCAAGCCGGCCGTGGCGGCACCGCGCAACCCGGCGCGCACAACGCAAGGGAGTGCCATAAAAAACCAGGCACCGGGGTCACCGAGGCCTGGTTCTCGAATGAAGGAAAACGCGTTTACCGGCGTATCACGCGATAAAAACCCTTGGTCCCGGTCGCCTCGGTATCCTTAAGCGTCTGCGGCTCGCCGTCTCCCCAGGCTTCCGCTACCGGCCACCAGGAATGGTCCAACAAGGAAGTAGATTTTAGCAGCTCATAAACCGCCCCCGACTCGGTTTGAATCTGCACGGAAAACTCGCCGGTCCCCGGATTAAAAGCCGGAGGCTCCGTAATTTCCGGCGGGGCGGACACAGACACAGGTGCCGGGCTCACAAAGAAATTGATGTTACTCACAACGGTATTGGCGGGCACCGTAACCGCCTGGGCCTTGTCAATCGTGGCGGCGTTTGGATACCACTGCGGTTCAACGAGCGGATTACCCTCCCAATCCAGTGCCATCCAGCGCAACTTATAGACCCCGGGCTCAAGGTGCGGCACGGTATAGCGATTATCCCTTTCCCAAATTTCCCGTTCGAACAATTTCACTCCTGAAGTGGCATCGTAAAATTCAAGCGTGCCTTCAATGCCGTGCCCGTGACCGTGCATCTCGCTCTTGAGTTGGTTCACCAAGCCGCGAATCAGCCCCGTGGTAGGAGCGTTGACCACCTGCAGCTTGCGATAGGCGGTGGCCGATCCCCCATCCATGGTGCCCCCGCCATAAAACAAATACTCTCCCGGTTTGGTCGCCTCACCCAGGATGAACATATCCGTATAGGATTTATTCCCGCTTCCCCAGCCTCCCCCAACGGTGGTCACGCCAAATGATATCTGCCCCCAATTCGCCCGCGACATGGCCCCGCTCGCCACAAAGGTGAAGGCGTTGGTGATGTCCGGGGCATTGCTCATGGGGTTGAGCAGGAAGTCCGCACTGACGATGGAGGGATGGGCCGGGATCGTGGCGCTAACGGAGGCGGTCCAATCACTGCCATTGGGGGCGGTCAGCGTCAGCACAGCGGCGCCGCTTGCCTGCACCAACAGACTGTAGCCCCCCCACGGGGCCGGATCCAAATAAACGTCCAACGCGCTGGGGTTCGAGCTGGTCATCGGCAGCCAGGGCAATTCCCCGGTAATTTCATTCTCTGCCGTATCAAAAATCTGAACAACCACCTGCGCGGAGGTTTGGCGGGTAAAATGAGCGCCCTCCAGCGGAAGAGGGTCACTGGTCAGATAGTAGCTCATTTCCACCCGGCCGATCTGACGCAGATCAATTTCAAACGTGGTCGTCCGGGGCTGTAAGCCTCCGCCCGTAGCTTCGACGGTGATTTGATGCATTCCCGCCGATAACCCGGCGGTGTCAAACGTCAATTGGGTGCCGCCCCTGCCGTAGATCACATTGGTGGAGAGTTGGGCGACGCCACTGCCGTATCCCGTCACCGTAAACGTAATGCCTTCCGCCGGCGCGAAGTTGTTTTCGAAATTGGCAAAGACGGCGATGGATAGTTGCTGTCCCAGCACCGCCAAGACCTTGGCGGGTTTGGTCGCCAGCGTGTAATGCGGACTGGTAATCGTCACCCGACGCGGCTGCCACGAACGCACTCCCGCCGCCTCCACCGTCAGCGGGCCGCCAACGCAAGGATCATTGACCTCAACCACAATCTCCGTATCGCTCCACGATTGGATGGTCAGACCGTTGGGGCTGCCGCTCAGCAGAACCCGTCCGCCCGTTCCGAAGTGGCGGCCCTGAATGACGAGATTTTGACCATAGGCCACCGTCGGCGTCACCGCCTCCAGCTCCGGCACCGGCGCGCCGGCGGTCGGCGTGGATACCTTGACGTTGTCGGCATAAAAATAATCATCCGTCTCAATGGCCAGGCTCACGCCCACCAGCTTGCTCATGCCCGCCGCGGGCGTGTGGGTCGTGGTGAACGTCGTCCAGTCCGTGCCGATTTCGTTATCGTCCGGGTTGATAACCCGCACGCGATGGCGCGCCGCCGCCGTATCGAGGAATTCGAGATAGACGGCCACGGAGCGGGGACCGGCGTCATGCTGCCACGAAGCCTTGAGATCCACGGAAACCTCCACCGTATCCCCCGCCTTCAACGGCACATTCAGTGGCTGGTTTAAGACCGGTCCCCGGTAATCGAAAGCCATATTCCAAGGCCGGAGCGCCGCCGCCCCCAGTGCCGCATCATAGGGGAAAAGATCCGCCAGCGCCTCAGGAATTTCCCAACCGACCAAGACCTCGTCAAAACCGCCATTCCGGACGACATCAACCGCGGACGTGGACACGGCCTGGCAGACCAGTCCGGCGAGAAGGATATGGAGAATGCTTTTTTTACTCATAATGTTGTTTTAATCCCGATGAATGATTCCATGTTCTGCTGGGCGGATACTGATGGAAACAACCGGTCCGCCGCAAGCAAATTTATTCTTCGCCAAACCGCTGCGTTCCCGGAGCGGGCTGGACCGGCATGGGGAGCGCCTCATCCGCCGTCATTCAACCGAAATCCGCCGGCTCCGGCGTCAAGGCGCCACTCGATACGGCAAGTGATGCTCAAGGGCGTAGGACGCTGCGATAGTAGCGTTGGTCAGTTAAATACGACTGCGTGTCCAGAAATTCCCAAGTGTCGGTGTCGCCCTCGCCATTGGTGCGATCAACCCACTCGTGTAAATTGGTCGAAGTTTGCAGCGTAAAGCGCAAGCCCGCCACGCCGCTCGCGCGGATTTGCCATGATTGATTTCCGATGAGGACAGGTGTCGCCAAGCTGATGCTGGGCTGCGCCACCCAACGCGCAATGCTGGCAGCGGCTTTGTTGCCCGCGGCTGGGAAGAGGCCGCCCACCCACAAAGCGTTGCCCTGCCATGCCAAAGCTCGCACTTGAGGCGCAGCGCCGATACCCCAGCGGCGCAGGCCGGAACCCAGTCGGGTCCAGTTCGTCCCATCAAATCGCGCCAAGGCGGCGATGTCTTGCCCCCCGGCATTGGTGAACAAGCCGACGACGTAAAGCTGCCCATCCCGCATTGCCATGGCCATGATCGCCGTAGCGGAGGCCAGCACCCCATCGTGCGGTGGCGTGCCGACCGGATGCCATTGCACCCCATCCCAACGCGCCAGATTGTTGACCGCCACTCCGCCCGCTGTGGAGAAACGTCCACCCGCAAAAACATTGGTTCCATCCACAACGATTGCCGTCACCGTAACGCCGGTTGCGCCGTCCACGCCGCTGCCCAGGTTTGCCCATTGCCCATTTTTCCAAACGGCGATCCGGTTGGCCGCCTGACCGTCAACATTGGTGAAGGCGCCTCCGACATAGAGATTGCCGTCCGCCCAGGTGAGTGAATGGATCCGCCCTTTCAGTTCCCCGCCCAACACGGTCCATTGGTGACCATCCCACTGTTTCACGTGGGTGTTCGCGGTCGGAAGTGGCGGAGCGTCGGTGTCACCGACAAACAGATTGGTCCCGTCGCCGGTCATGGCGCCGATGTCGCCGCTCGTAATGCCGCCCACGGCCTGCCATTGGTTGCCATCCCAGCGGGCCAGGTTATGCACCGTGGCGCCGCCCGCGTTGGTAAATCCACCAGCCGCAAACAATTGTCCGTTTTGCAAGACGAGACTCCGAATCACGGGAGATCCGCCAACGTTCGTAAAGTCCCCGCCTAATTTCGTCCAAGCGTTGGATTTCAATTGCCAGACAGCGCGACCGCTTGCCCCATACGGTTCGGAGTAAACTCCGCCAACGAACAGCGCCTGTTCGTCCGCCGCCATCGAAAAAATGCTCAGAAACCCATCCATCAGTGCGAGACTGTTCGTGACCACCACCGGCTGCCATTGCGTTCCGTTCCACTCGGCGACGTGCCCGGCCCGTTGTCCATGCACCGAGAAGAAATAGCCGACGGCAAACAAACGTCCATCATCCGTGAGACATAAATGGATCGGTATTTCGGGTTTCGCCTCCGGCCAGGCGTCCGCATCAGTGGGCTGCCAAGTCGCGCCGTCCCAACGCGCCACACCACGCATTGGGGTGTTTCCGCTTTGTTTGAAATTGCCGACCGCAAAAAAGTCGTCCGCCATGGAGAACAAATCATCCGGTGCTTGATCAAACCCGTCGCCCACCGGCCACCAATTTTCACCATCCCACCGTGCCAGATTGTTGGCGGCCACGCCGCCGATGCGGGTGAACGAGCCACTGCCGTAGAGTTCTCCGGCGTGAATGACGAGGGCGCGAAAAGTTCGATTGGTCAATCCGGGTAAAGCCTGCCAGACGTCACCGTTCCAATACGCATTATACGAAATCGGCGTGTCGGCAATGGCGCTGAAACTGCCGGATATGAAAACGGTGCCATCGCGCACGGCAATGCACCCGACACCAGCATCAGCGCGAATGCGACTGTCGCAAGTCTCCCAACTGCTGCCGTCCCAGTGCGCGACACCGTAGGCGTTCGTATCGCCCGTGAAGCGAAGGTTTCCTGCGACGAACAAACCCTCATCATCCACCACAAGCCGGCTCACCCGCGCCGCCGCAATGCCGGGCAAGGCGCTCCAATTTGTGCCGTTCCAGCGGGCCAAGCCGGGCAGCCAGGTGTCACCCGAACGCACGAAATTTCCGCCGGCATAAAGCACCTTCTCCCAGCTTGCCAAAGACGTCACCACCGGAAGGATGGCGTTGCTATTGGATAATCCTTCGCCCACCGGGTGCCAGTTCGTTCCATCCCAACGCGCCACGCCAGGCGCAAAGCTGGCACCCGCCGCCTGGAAATTACCGCCCACGTAAAGTTCGCCATGGTGCCACACCGCTGCGAGCGCGCCTTCATCCAAAGCCGGGCGGCCAAAGCGAAAATCCCATTGTGCGTCGGTCCCGTCCTCTGCCCAGGCAAGACACCTCAGCGCACTCGCGAGCAACCCCACTGCCAGCCGAGCGTTCATTGTTAGATACCCATAAACCACAAATGCCCGCATTTCAAGACTGCATCCCGGGAGCCATAGCACGGCCACCAGCAGGCATTTTCAACCCTCGCTCAGATAAATCGCCTTCAAATACTCCGCTTCTTTGAAGCCGGCCGGATGGTCCGGTGGATGCCGGGTGGTCCGCAACCCGGTGAAACGCCGTCCTGTTTCCGCCGCGCCCTGCCAGACGGAGCGAAAGAATTCCTCCGCGCTCACGTGCGCCGAACACGAGCAGGCCAGCAAGAGCCCACCGGGTGAAAGCCGGGCGGCCCCCAGTTTCGCCAAACGGGCATACGCCCGGATGGCTCCGGGACGTTCCACCTCGCGCTTCGCCAGCGACGGCGGATCGAGTATGATTAAATCAAACTGGCGTCGAGGATTCGCTGCCAGCCAGGCAAAGGCGTCGGCTTGAACCAGTTCATGCGGGCAGGCGGCCACCGCCGGCTCCAGTTGGTTCAGGTCGAAATTACGGCTGGCCGCTTCAAGCGCATGCGCACTGATGTCCAGATCGGCAACCGACCTGGCGCCACCGCGCGCCGCGTAAAGCGAAAAGCCGCCGGAAAAACTGAAAGCGTTCAGTACGCTGCGACCCCGCGCCAGTGTTTCCACCAACCGCCGGTTTTCGCGTTGATCCAGAAAAAATCCAGTCTTCTGTCCGTGCAACACATCGGCCTCGAACCACAGCCCGTTTTCCAGGAAAGTCGGCTGCTTCCTCGGTTTGCTTCCGAACAACATCCGACCGTCCTGCAGGTCGTGGCGGTGGCCGCCCGCGGCCAGATGGGCGGATGAAGCTTCATCCGCTGGTTGCCGCGAACGGAGGCGATCGGGCCCGCGTGGCCGGCGTGATTCGCTGGTGCGTTGAACATTGCGGCTGGTTCGCAGCACGATTCGCTCCGGTCTGAGTCTGGTCCGGATCAATGTCGCAATTTCCTTCAAGCCTGGCAGCCATGCCGCCGTGTAGATCTTCAGCACCAGCGCCGCGCCATAACGATCCAGCACCAGCCCGGGCCAGCCATCACTCTCGCCATTGATGAGGCGGTATCCGGTCGTGCGCGCGTCGAACAGTTCCGCACGCCGTCCCACGGCCGCCGCCAGGCGCGCCGTCCACCATGCCGGATCAATTGTTTGCGGTTTGCCGCGGTGAAGCACGCGCACGCGAATGGGCGAATCTGCATCAAACAAGCCCACGGCCAGGAACTTGTTGTGGCGGTCGTAGATCACGGCCAGTTCACCCGTGAAACCGTTCCGGTTTTGTTCGCGAACGCTCTCCGCAAACACCCACGGATGCCCGGCGCGCACCCGGGCTTCCGCCGCGGTCGTGATGTGCAAACGCAGCCGGGTGGTAACTTCCGGGGTTCTTGATTTTTCTGCGTTGTGACCCATGCTGAGCCGGTGTCAGAAAAGCAGTCCCCGCAGATTCTTGTGCTCGGCGCCGGCTTCGGCGGCCTGGCCTTTTGCCGGCATTTCCGGCATCCGGGGGCGAGAGTGACGGTGGTGGATCGAACCAATCATCATCTGTTTCAACCGCTGCTCTACCAGGTGGCGGCCGCCGTCTGGAAATTACCGCCCACGTAAAGTTCGCCATGGTGCCACACCGCTGCGAGCGCGCCTTCATCCAAAGCCGGGCGGCCAAAGCGAAAATCCCATTGTGCGTCAGCCCCGTCGTCCGCCCAGGCAAGACACCCCAGCACACTCGCGAGCAACCCCACTGCCAGTCGCGCATTCATCGCTCGAAGAGTAAGCCTCCCCCAATTTCTTTTCCAGCTTTTGAGCGGCGATTATTCTGATTCAAAGGCCATCCAAGCGCCACTCTGCCCGACTGCATGGGAGTGCTTCAGGGGAGGAAAACGGCAAGCGGTTTCTGGTGCTTTTCCCGGCCGGCGCGGCTTGGTTGACGCCCGCTGAAATCAGGCGGACCAGGAGGAAGCTTGACGTATTTCCGGGGCGGTGGTAAATAAAACTCAGTCATCCTGTGCCGGATGGCACGGTCCAAACTCAGTACGGGATTCCCCGGCGATGTTCGCCGCCTTTGCTGTGGGAAGAACGATACCAGCGGCGAAAATGTTCTGGAAGGAACGATATGAAGCGCGCGTTGCATTACACTCTTGCCGGCTTGTTCTTGGGCGGCGTCAGCCTGAACTTTCTCGGCGGCTCATCCGCCTTGGCCGCTTCCTGGCCGCAACGCCAGCGTGATTCGCAAAATACCGGACGCGCCGATTTTACCGTGCCCGCCAATCGCCAAGGCGCGAACTTTTTCGCTGCGCTTCGCTGGCAAAAACGGGCGCCGAACTCACCCAACGAAGGCAATCTCTCCGCCAGTTCCATGGTGTTTTTCGACGGCGTCGGCCCCGATGGAGCGGACTTGGTGGTCAGCGGTTACCATTGGCCGAAGGGCGTGCAGGCGATGGAGCGGCATACGGGACAATTTCTCTGGAACGGCAATCCCGATGGCGGGGAGTCCATCGGCGGGAATACCCCCGCTTTCTCCCCCGATGGGCAGACGGTTTACGTGATAAACGACGACACGGAGCATCCCTTGATGGCGTTTGCCGCAGACAACGGACCGTCCAGTTACTGGCACAACGGCGCGGATCCGGGTTGGAAAAAGTTGAGTTCCTTTTCGCCCAAGGTGGCGCCGGATGGCCGGATCTTTGCCAACCAATGGAATGACCGGCCCAGCGCCGGCACCGATTCCGGATCCGCCATCACGGTCACTTGGGAAGCGGCCACGCGCCTTTGCACCTGTTACAGTCGCGTGGCCATTCATCCGGCGGGAGGCAAAATCCACGTTTTGGCCACCGGGCGCTGTGGTTGGTTGGGAGATTTCGACGGTGACACTGGGGCGGAATTATGGCACGTGGACTTTGGTGGATTCACCGATGGCGATCCCACGGTGGACCCGGTTACCGGGCGGGTTTATCTGCCCGTCGGCGATGGTAGCATCCGGATTGTCGGCGTGGATCTGCAAGGCGCGCCGCTCTGGAGTCAGTTGGCCATGCCCGTCCACACTTACACCGCAGGAGTTAATCATCCCGAACGCGCCCAGAGCAGCGGCTGCCTCGCGCATGACGGGCAGACTTATTATTTCCAAACCGTGAACCCGGATGGTCTCGGGCAACTTTACGCCATCCACACGGCCGATGGCACCGTAAAATGGGCTTACCCCACCGGCAGCAAAGGCTGGGAACACACCATGTCCGCACCGATCGTCACCCCCAACGGCGTGCTGGTCGTCGGCAACAATCAAGGCGGCGTCTATTTCGCGCTGCGCGATGACGGCACGAACGCCACACTCTTGGACACGCTGGAAGTGGCCGCTGGGGGTACAGCCTTCAGTTCGGCCACGCTGGCGTCGGACGGACTGCTCTACCTGCCCGCCCGCCTCCCTTGGACGCAAGGCAACGGCGATGGCGAAACGCCGACGTTCCAAGTGCAAAACCTTTTCAACGCCTTCGACCTGAACGCCGTGCCGGACATCCCGCTTCCCTCGCCCGCCGGCCAGACCGGGCGCGCGTTGAACGCCGCCGTCCAGTTGCGCTGGCAGGCGGTATCCGATCCGGCGGGACTTTTTTCGCACTACGCCATCTATCGCGCCAACGCCCCGTTCACTTCCCTCGACGGCCTGACGCCGGTGATGACGATTCCGGATCGGCTGACGACGAATCACCTCGATACCCCGCTGGTGAACGGGCAGGTCTATTACTACTTTATCGCCAGCATTCCGACGGCGGGCACGGGGCCGACGACCGTCCAATCCATTGGCGGCTACCGGCCCGTGGATGAAACGGATTTGCAAGTGGTCAGCATCTCGCGCACCCCGCGTTTTCCCCGTTATGCGGCGGAATACACGACCTATCAAATCACGGAGCCGTCCGGCTTCGGCCCCTACATTTTCAGCGCCGCGACCGGTCTGGGGCAGGACCAAACGCCCGACATGCCGCGCTGGCCGGCCACCAATGATCCCGTGACCTATACCGCTACGATTCGCAACCGCGGCGGGAATTCTTGGACGAACGCCGTCACGGGGGTCTGGCAGTGGGACGACGTTCCGGTTCAGACCAACAGCCACGCCGGTCCGCTGGCGCCGGACGGGATCCTCACGTTCACGCTGGTGCGCCCGTGGGACGGCGCCATGCACGAAATCTGTTTTTCCCTGTCGGGTGCCGACGCGCGGCCCGCCAATAACACGGTGACCATTTACAGCAAGTCGGTGGGGTTCTTGAGCTTCGTGGACCAGTCTTATTACGACAGTTTCACGTTGCAGAGCACCAATTATCCAGACGCGGCCACGGATGACTTGATTGACTGGATCCAACGGCACATGACACGCTTCAATGCCATGTTCGCCGCGGCCGGCAGCACGAAGAGGGTGCATTACGACTGGCTGGAACTGTTGCCCGATTCCGCGCCCGATCCGGCGGTGAACAATATCGAGTTCGCCATCTTTCCCTTCCGCTTTTACGCTTGGGAGGCGCCCTCCAGCTATCGCAACTCCGGCTACTACCGCCCGGAGGAAGACATTGATTATGGTTACCTCCACGAAATGGGACATCAACTGGGCTTGATTGATTTGTATCAAATGGACCTTAGTCCGGAGCGGAATCAGGTGAGCGGCCTGGGTTACACGGCGCCCGATTGTCTGATGCGCGGATGCAGCCCCTTCCTCTCCACGCACAGCGCGCTGGCCATGAGCCTTTGGCAGGATCAGGCGCATGGTTACTACGGCCAATATCTTTACCGCATCCCAACGGAGGTGCGGATGCGCTTTGTCTCGCGTGCGGGTCAACCGCTCCAAAACGCCACAGTAAAAATGTATCAACTGGAGGAGCGCCCCGGCGTGGGCCATTTGATCACCCCGCAAATTAAGGCCCAAGGGATGACCGACCAGGATGGCATCTTCGTGCTCCCCAATGTGCCGGTGGACCCGGACAAAGTGCCGCCGCTGCCCACCGGCGACGTGCTCCACGCCAATCCCTTCGGTTACGTCGCGGTCATCGGCGCGAATGGTCTACTGCACTTCCGCGTCGAGCACGAGGGCATGGTGGATTACGCCTGGCTCGACATCACCGAACCGAACGTCGCCTATTATCAGGGGCAGACGAACCAGGCCACCTTCGAGCGCGAATTAAATCTGGGCGGTCCCCTGCAGCGTTTCCCGCCGGTCGAACTCACCGAAAACAATGCCGCGCATTGGGCCGCTTGGGCGGCGGGCGGCGCGGCGGGCGCCACCACCGCTACCGATGACGCGGCGCATAAGCAGGTCGGGCAAACCTCGCTGAAGTTCGTCACGGACGGCGGGGCCGACACCTATGTGCGCTATCCCGGCGCGTTCAAAGCGCAATGGGATTTGACGGGTGTGCAAACATTGAAAGTGCGTTTTTTTGCGCAGAACCCCAATCTCGGCTTCCAAGAGGGCAGCCCTTGGATTCGCCTTTGGGATCAGGAAGGCAATTATTTCCAGTATCAGTATTACATTGACGGTGCGCCGGCGGACATCCTCAACGACGCACTGGAACAATGGTGCGCCTACTCGATTCCGCTCGACGCTGCACCAACCACCGTTACCGGCTGGCGTCGCACCGCGTTCGGCGCGCCGGACCTGAGCCGGATCGCCGCACTGGAAATTCATGCGGATACGTGGGGCACCGGCTTTACACTTTGGATTGACGGGGTCAGTTTCGCTCCAACCCCGGCGCCGACAATGTCCCTGACGCCGGCGCCCGGTGGATTGAACTTGTGCTGGCCGGCAACCTACCCGGTGCCCGTATTGGAGGTGGCGGAAAAAGTGACGGGGCCGTATCTCCCGCTGCCGGTGACGCCTGTTGAAGCGGACGGAGTGGCGTCCGTCACGCTGCCCACGGCGGACGGCGAACGCTATTTCCGCCTGCGAATGCCGTGACGCAACCGGCGCCTCCGCCCCAGGATTTTATTTCGCGGCAGCGTTTCCGCTTCACTTCCGAAAGCGGATCGCGCCGAGGCGATTCCATAAAGCCGACAGGTTGATATTTTCAACTGCCAACCAACTCGCACATCCGCGATGGCGCGCTAGGACACTGGCAATGATCGGCGCGATCATGATACGATTCATTCCATGAACAATCGTTTGCCTTCGCGTTTGTGGGTATCGCTCGCCGTGGTGGTGTTGTCCGCCGGATTGGGCGTGGATGCGGCCGACGCGCCCGCCGAGGCGGGCTTCCAACCCTTGTTTCCTGAAGACGGCATTCCGGCGGGCTGGACGGTGCGGGCGTGGGATGACGTGAGCAAACCCGCTCCCAACGGTGCGGTGTGGAAGGTTGAGGAGGGCGTCTTGCATGGTGGCGAGCCGCGCGGATCGTGGCTGCTGAGCGAGCGGGAATATGGCGATTTCATCCTCGAGTTTGAATTCAAGCTCGGCCCCACCGGCAACAGCGGACTGGCGTTGCGGGCGCCGTTGCAAGGTGATCCGGCGTTTGACGGCATGGAATTGCAGATGGCTGATTTGCGGTACAACCGGCAGGCAAAGGATTCCGAGCTGACGGGCGGTCTCTATCGCGCGATCGCGCCAAGTAAACAGGTTTACCAACCCACCAAGTGGAACCGGTATGAAGTCACTTTGAAAGGAAGCCACCTAAAGGTCGTGCTCAATGGAGAAGTGATTCAGGACCTGGACCTCGCCAAGCAAAACCAGGAAGTCAAACGCCACGATGGCACATTGGCCCCGCCGATCAAAGATCGCCCCCGCCAGGGGCATATCGGTTTCCAGGAACTCAGCCGAGGCGGGGATCACGTCCTCATCCGCAACGCCCGAATCAAGGTGCTGGATTGAAATCCCCCAACGGAAGCTAGCTCCGTCCGCGCCAAGCATGCGCACCAATTGGAGCCAGCGTTGCGGCCTGCTCGCCCTGACCCGCGCCGGCACGTCATGGCCAACGGAGTGCAATTCGCCCAATCCGACCGCGACAACGCGGCGGACGAGGTCTACAAAAATCACTCGAAACTTGAGACGGGATCGGATGCCGACCGATGGCCGATCCGGGCTTGGAAGTCATCTCATCAATGCGTGTCGCCGACCAAAAGTCTGAAAAACGAATCCGCCGATGACGCAGATTGCGCAGGTTTTTTCCGGTGCCCACCGGCGTAAATCGGCGCCATCTTCGGACTAAAGGATTTATGAGATGGCTTCCCGTATCCGCCGCCCCGGCAACGGAAAACTCCTTGTCATTTTTTTCACCGAAACCAATCATGACCCAGTGAATTTTCCCAAGTATTGGGCCAAAGGCGAGTGCGGCTACCTTCAGGCTTGGCACTGGTCGTCGAACAGTCTGGCGCAGGCCCAAGCGCTGGCCAATCAAGCGGCCCAACGGTTGGCCGAGCGCTTTCGCGCGGGCAATTTCCCGCCCCAGCACGGCGGTTACTATCCTGATCGTCCATTCCGCGAGCCGGTGTTGCACGAAATCAAAGACGCCGCGGATGAAGTGAGCGCGGTGGTTACGCGCAATTCATACGGCTGTCAGGTGTTGAACACGGCGCGCATCATGTTCGTTGACGTGGATTTGCCCGAACCGAAACCGGCCGGTGGCTTTCTCAAACGACTTTTCGGTAGTCCCACACCAGCCCCCAAAGCCTCCGCCGATAACGCGCTGGCCAAGGTGGAAATGTGGACGCGGCAACGACCGGATTGGGGCTGGCGGATTTACCGCACGCGTGCCGGGTTGCGCTTGCTGGCAACGCATGGATTGATCGCACCGGAATCTTCGGAAGCCGATGGCGTCTTCGAGGCGATGGATGCCGATCCGCTCTATCGCCGACTTTGTCAAACGCAGAAATGTTATCGGGCGCGCCTGACGCCAAAGCCGTGGCGTTGCGGGGTGACCATGAAACCGGAACGCTGGCCGTTCGCCGATGAGAAGCGCGAAAAACGCTTCCAGCGCTGGCTGACGAATTACGAGAATTCCGCCGCCCATTGGGCCGCGTGCCAATTCATTCGCCGACTCGGGAATCCGACGGTACACCCGGAAGTCCAATCCATCATCAAACTCCACGATGCCGCGACCCGGGCGGAAGCCGATCTGAAGCTGGCTTGATCGTTAAATCGCGTCGGCGCGAATCGTCGGTCACCGCAGAATTGTGACTGATCCAAGGTCACTCCCCGCCGGTCGCAGGTCATTTCTTGGAATCTTTCAAAAAGCCCATCGAGTTCGCTGAGCAGCGGATCAACTGGGGCCTTGATAATGCACAACCGTAACTTGGTTGGAGTGATGCGATACTCACGCGGCATCGCCTGATCCAGAGGATGCAGCCCCCCGCAAGCATCTTCAACATTGCGCGTTATCCCGCTCCAAGGTTAGGCTGCGCCGGTAATTCGTGCGCAACACGTCTCAGCCGGAACGATGCAATTGGTCCAGGTGGAACGGCCAACCTGGCCGTTCTGGGCGGCAACCTGCCGCCCAGCCGAGCGCACGGAGATCGCACACCATCGGGTTCGCACTCTTTGGGTTCAACTATCGGGCTGGTAGCCCGACAGAACAGGCCAGTGGCCCGTTCCACTCAAACTCCAATCGAATCGTTCCGCCTCAGATGCCAAAGACAACGCTACACCGCCACTGGACGCGCTGGGTCCTGTTGCCCTTGATCCTCGTCGGGGCTCACGCGTTGGCCGCCCCTGGCTTGTCAGCCAATGAGCAGGGGGAGTTGCTGCTGCGCGGAGTTCCGTTTTGCGGCATTGGCGTAAATTACTACGACGCGTTCGTGCGCATCTTGGAACAGTCCCCACAAACCAATTACGCCGCCGGGTTCCGGGAATTGGCGGCGCGGGGCATTCCCTTTGCCCGCTTTTCCGCCGGCGGCTACTGGCCCGTGCACTGGCAACTTTATCAGACGAACCCGGCGGCCCACTTCGCCCGGTTGGATACGGTGATAAAAAGCGCCGAACGCGAGAACGTCGGATTGATCCCGTCCCTTTTCTGGAACTTGAGCACGGTCCCGGATCTGATGGGCGAACCGTGCAATCGCTGGGGCGATCCGCACAGCCGCACCCTGGCGTTCATGCGCCGTTACACCCGCGAACTGGTGACCCGGTATGCCCAATCCCCCGCCATTTGGGCTTGGGAATTTGGCAACGAATACAACCTGGCGGCGGACCTGCCGAATGCGGCGACGCACCGGCCGCCGGTGGTGCCGCACCTGGGTACGCCAGCGCAACGCACCGAGGCCGATGAGGTGACGCATGAAAACATTCGGGTTGCGTTCCGCGAGTTTGCCCGCGAAGTCCGGAAATACGATCCGCACCGCTTGATCCTCAGCGGCAACGCGTTTCCTCGTCCCTCGGCCTGGCACCAAATGCGCGAGCGCAGTTGGCAACCCGATACCCCGGAACAATTCGCCGTGATGCTGGCGGCGGACAACCTCTCCCCCATCAACTCGCTCTCGGTTCGGGCGTATGAACTCACCAACGACGTGGGCCGGCTTGCCCAAGCCATGACCGTGGCGCGGCGGGAGAAAAAGCCGCTGTTCGTGGGCGAGTTCGGCGTGCCGGGCGCCGATACGCCCGAAGCGCGCGCCCGCTTCACACTGATCCTGTCGGCCATGCGGACCAACCAGGTGCCTTTGAGCGCGTTGTGGGTGTTTGACTACGATTATCAAGCCAACGACTGGAACGTAACCGCCACCAACGCGCGGCGCTGGCAGTTGGAAGCCATCCAGCAGGCCAACCAAGAACTGCGCAGACAGCGCGCCACTTCAAACCCGTGATCCACCCGCGTTGAACCGAACATCCCGCCCATGAAACCCAGCACCATCTCCCGGCTGATCGGACTCGGCCTCTTGGTTGCCCTCTCCGCGTCCGCCGCCCACAAAAAATTCATCGAACTCGGATGGGACATTCCCGACACCGCGTTTCTGCGACAATTTGCCGACGAGATGGAACGCGAAGGTCCGTTCGACGGTGTCATCTTCCAAGTCACCGCGAAGACGGACAACGGCCGAACCATCAGCACCCAGAGCGGTTGGGATCCGATGCCCTGGAAAAAGGAATGGTTCCACACGGCGGTGGCGGATCTGCGGGCGGCTCGATTTACAAATTACACGGACAATTTCCTGCGATTCAACGCGACCCCGAAGCGGATTGATTGGGCGGACGACTCCGGCTGGCGCGCCTTGGCTGAAAAGATCGGTATCTGTGCCTGGCTGGTCCGCGAAGGCGGCGCCAAAGGTCTGGCGCTCGACTTCGAGCCTTACGGCGAAAACCAGTGGCGGTTTGATCCTGCAGCGGGACGCACGTTTGCGGAGACGGCCGCCCTCGCCCGCCAACGCGGCGCGCAGTTCACCCGCAGTCTGGCCGCCGAAATGCCGCACGCTGTCGTGCTCGCGTTGTTTCTCAACAGCGTCGTATGGCGCGCGGGCCAGGCCGACGAACCGGAGACCATCCTCGCCACGGCGAGCTACGGTTTGTTGCCGGCGTTTTTCAACGGCATGCTCGACGCCGCGCCGCCGGCGATGGTCCTCGTGGACGGGTGCGAAAACGGTTATTACTTCGACAGTGTGGAAGCGTATCAACGCGCCGCGCTCCAGATGCGATCCTGGACCGGACCCTGCCTCCAACTCGTCGCCCCGGAAAACCGGGCAAAATACCGGCAACAAGTGCAGGCGGGATTTGGCTTTTACCTCGACATGTTTGTCAATGAACCGGGGCATCGCTATTACCGCCCCCCGCTGGACGGCTCGCGGCTGAAACGTCTGGTGCGCAACCTGGGCGCGGCCCGCGACGCGGCCGATGAATACGTCTGGATTTACGGCGAACAATCCCGATGGTGGAGCGGGTTGGCAAAAGACAAACCGTGGCGCGCCGAGGCGCTGGCCAAGACGGTGGGGAAAGGCCGGGCATGGGAAGAGGCGTTGCCCGGCATTACCCGCGCCATCGCTTGGACGCGCGACCCCGAAACGGCATCCCGCATTGAACTGGCGAAATACCAAGCGCAAAAGACGGTGACGAATCTGGCGATAAACGGCGCGGTCAGCTACGGGCCCGACCCCGGCGGCACCCTGCCGCAGGGATGGGGCGCGTGGCAGGATGAGCAGACGCCGACCGGGACATTTGCGTGGGATGACCAAGTCGGCAAAGGCTCGGCCCGCGCCCGCAAAGCCATGCGCGGCTGTTTTCTGCAGAGCATCCCGGTCGCGCCCGGTCAGATCTATGTGGTCAAGGCGAAATGCCGGACTCAAGGCAACTTCCTCCCCAACCTGATGGTTCGCTGGCAGACGTCTGAGCGTCAATGGACGCACGAGACCGATGACCGCACATTTCCTTTCCAGCCCGATCAAGGCGCATGGCACGCCAGCGCGGGGACCGTCACCGTTCCACCGGACACGGGCCGCTTGGTCGTCCTCCTCAATGTTCATAGTCAGCGGACCGATGACGATGTGTGTTGGTTCGACGAGTTGGAGATTTATCGTTTACCGGACCTCCCGTTCTAATCGGTGCGATCCGGTGGCCCTGAAACCTTTTGCCGCGGGAAAATTCATTGCTTCGCGGCGCTGCGCGGCCAACACTGCCTGGCAACACAACCCAGCAAAACCCGCATGGATCGCACCCTTAAACTCGCTTTGGTCGGCGCCGGAATGTTCGGTGGCGACGTTCACCTCCGCGTCTTTGCCGGCCTGCAACGGTTCGGCCTCGCCGGTCAGCTGGCCCGGTTGGGATTCGATGCCTGGACCCGGGCATTGGCGCCGGTGCAATTTGAATTGGCCGCCGTCGGCACTCGCTCCGCCGCCTCGGCCCGCCGCGCGATTGAAGTTTATGCCCGCACGACCTCGTCCACCCCTCGCGCCTTTCATGGCGAGACGCCGTGGGTGGACATCCTGCGCGCCTTTCCGGATCTCGACGTGCTGGCAGTGGCCACGCCGGATCATTTACACACCGCGCCGATTCTCGCCGCGTTGCAAGCGGGCGCGCATGTGCTCACCGAAAAGCCGATGTGCCTCTTGACTGATGAGGCGGACCAAATCATCGCACTGGCGCAACAACGCAACCGCGTCGTGGCCGTGGACATGCACAAACGTTACGATCCCGACCACCAACGCATTCGCGATATCCTCGCCCGGAGCCTCGGCGAACCGCTGTATGGCCTCGCGTATCTGGAAGAGCCGCTCCAGGTTGCCACGCAAACCTTTCAATGGGTCGAACACAGCGATCCGTTCAGTTACGTCGGGACGCATTGGGTGGATTTGATCTGGCATTATTACCGCAGCAAACCGGTGTCTCTTACGGCCGTGGGGCAGAAGAAACGTCTGATTCGCGACGGCATCAACGCTTACGACGCGGTGCAGGTGCGCGTGGACTACGCCAACGGCATGAGCATGCATTTCCACAATCACTGGATCACGCCCCCGGATTTCGAGGGCCCGGTGAATCAAGGCCACGAACTGGTCGGCACCGAGGGCAAGGTGGAAAGCGATCAGCAGTATCGCGGACTGCGCTGGTGGACGGCGGGCGGCGGCTCGCGCACGGCAAACACTCATTTCATCCGCGCCATTCAACGCGCTGATGGCTCGGCGGCCACCGTCGGCTACGGGGTGGACAGTCTTATCGCGGGGCTGGCGGCCATCTGCCGGGTACGTTTCTTGGGCGAATCCCGCGAAGCTGTGGCGGCGATGTATCCGACGGCGGAAGACAGCCGCATCACCACAGCCATCATCCACGCGGCGCGGATTGTGCGGGATTTGAACTACCAGTATCAACAAGCCGGACAAGGCGCGCCGGTCAGCGCCCGACTCGGCGCCGATGGTATTACCATTGTGGATCCCCATCGTACGGGCGATGGCCGTGTCTTCGAACGCATTTACGATCGGGCTATTTAAGCGCGTGCAGGCAATGAAACCGCGCATCCTTCTCCCTTCGTACTTGGCCGCACCGGTCTCCCGCGCCAGAATTGGCGAAATGAAACATACGCCTTTATCACTAGCCCTGGCGGTGGCGCAGCGGTCCCGTTGCCTCGTCGCCAGATGGAAATTCGGAGTCGTGCTGGCGGCGTTGTGCTTGGGCGCGTTGCCGCCGGCTGGGAGAGCTTGCACCCTCTGGGGCGCGGCCGGCGCGGATGCAGGCGGCGGAACGATTATTTCCAAAAATCGCGACTGGGCACCGGACCATGTGCAGGTGCTGAAAATCTCCCGCCCCGCCAAAGGCCATGCGTATTTCGGGTTATACGCCCAAGGCAATAACGCACCTGGAATCAAACAGGGCATCAACGAAAAAGGATTGGCGGTAATGACCGCGGACGCGGGCTCGCTGCCCAAGAAAGTCCGCGATGCCCAGCCGGGCCGCGGAGGTCTTATGACCACCCTCCTGACCGGTTACGCCAGTTGCGCCGAGGTCCTCGCCGCCCAGGACACGCTCTTCACCAACCGGCGACCCGTGTTCATGCTGATTGCGGATCGTCGGCAAATCTTGGTGCTCGAAATCGGCTTGCACGGACGTTACACGCTCGAGAGCGTCGCCTCCGGTCCGGTGGTCCATGCGAATCATTTTCTTAACCCCGCCATGCGCGAGTTCAACCATCGCATCGGCAAAAGCAGCGCCGCGCGGGCCCAACGCATCACCGAGCTGCTGCAGCAGAAATCGCCGCCCTACGACGCGGCCTGTTTTGCTGAAATGAGCCGCGACCGCCTCAACGCACCAGACAACAGCCTGTGGCGGGATGGCCAGGGCAGCCATACTCTGTCCTCCTGGATCGTGGAATCGCCGGCCGTCGGTCCGCCCCGGCTCCGCGTGACCATCGCCAACCCCGGACAAGTGGAAGCCACACATCAGTTGGTGCTCGACGACCATTTCTGGCAACAATCGCCCGCGCCCTTCGCGTTCCACGCCGCCGCCTGCGACGGCGCTTATCCCCGTCATTTGCAAGGCATCTGCACAAACGAGCGCGACGCCCTCTACTGGAGCTGGACGGATGTGCTTCTGAAAACCGACCTGAATGGTCGCGCCCTCCAACGCGTGCCGGTGGCCAATCATCATGGTGATTTGTGCTTTCACGAAGACCAGGTGTATGTGGCGGTGAACCTCGGTAAATTCAACCAACCGCCGGGACAGGCGGACTCTTGGATTTTTGTTTACGACGCCGGGACATTGGCTGAACACGCGCGACATCCCGTCCCCGAGCTGGTGCATGGCGCGGGCGGGGTGGCGTATCGCGAAGGGAAATTCTTTGTGGTGGGGGGCCTGCCCGCGGACGCCACCGAAAACTACGTTTACGAGTATGACCGGCAGTTCCAATTCCAAAAACGGCACACCCTAGCCAGCGGTTACACCTTGATGGGCATCCAAACCGTGGCCTTCGCCAACGGATCGTGGTGGTTCGGTTGTTACGGGAATCCGCGCGTCGTGTTGCGCGCCGATCCCGGCTTCCAACTGACGGGCCGCTGGGACTTCGACGCTTCGCTGGGCATCATTGGATTGCCAGATGGCCGCCTTCTGATCGGACAAAACACCCGCAAAAAAGAGGTCGGCCACGAAGGCCGCGCGGTGCTGGCCCGGGCCGACGACGCGGACGGACTGGTGTTTGAATGAGTGGACAATGATTCCACCGTACGGACAGGCGCAATGGGTTCAAAAAATTGAGCGGGACAATCCCACGCTTTCCCGAAATCATCTCCCCAGTTTGTTTACGCCGCCATGAATACATCTGACCCGACCGACGCCACTCCGCGGATTAAAGTGCTTCCGCTGGCCCAACGCCGCAGCCTCAGCGAGCTTCACCAGATTCTCCGCGACCCCGACGCGCCTCCCCCACCCTGCCCGGCGGCAACCTTGGACATCATCCGCCAAGCCGCCGCGCGCATTCAGGCCGCCCGGGAACGGAAGGCCGGCGTGGTCTTGTTGTATGGCGCGCATCTCGTGAAGAATGGGTTGATGGCGGTGGTCAACCGCCTGCTGGAATCGCGCTGGATTACCCACTTGGCCACGAACGGCGCGGGCACCATTCACGATTGGGAACTCGCCTTCCTCGGGCGCACGGAAGAGAGTGTGCGCGCCAACGTGGCC
>Ga0255345_1002059_pt1 | contig 26628 bp, 23 predicted proteins | sample wastewater_treat_6_FD_192415 | JGI IMG/M metagenome (GOLD analysis project Ga0255345, IMG submission 192415) | Wastewater microbial communities from Lulu Island WWTP, Vancouver, Canada - plant20 | ecosystem: Engineered > WWTP > Wastewater > Unclassified | place: Canada: Vancouver, British...
ATATAGAAGGGAATTAGCTCACATGAAAAAGTTTTTTTCAATCCTTATAGCAATCGCGCTTGTACTGGTTCTTTTGCCAGTTTCCGGTGCGCAAGCCCAAAAACCCGTTGCTTTTGAATCGAGTATTCAAATCCGTAACCTCTCTGCGAATGCAGGCCAAATTACCTTAGCCTTCTACAACCTTAATGGTTTCCTGGTTGGCACCTCTGATCAACCAATTGGTGCTAATGAAACCCTGAGTTTCCTGCGCAGCACTATGCCGATTGGTTCTGGTTTCGATGGCAGCGTAATTGTTGCATCGAACGTCCCTGTTGCTGGTATGTCTAACCTGCATGGTTTGATGGACGCGACCAATGTGATGACCTACGGCGCTTTCGCTGCTTTCGATTCCGGTGCTACAACTGTCTATCTCCCCACCTTGATGAAAAATAACTATGGTTATGACACCTTCTTCTATGCCCAAAACCTTGGCCAAACTGACGCAAATATTACAGTAAACTATAGTGATGGAGTGACAAAGACTGCAACCGGTGTGAAACCCGGAGCTTCTGCCAAATTTGATCAGACACTTGAAAATCACGCTGGTAAAGTTTTTGCTGGGACTGTTACAGCTACACAGAACATTGCTGTTACCGTTGCTCAAAATGGTCCAACCCTTCTCACTTACAACAGTTTTGCAGAGGGCTCTATTTTACCAGTAATGCCATTGGTACAGGAAAATCACTATGGCTACTTCACTGGTATTCAAATTCAGAATGTCGGTACCCAGATTTCTGAAGTTTCAGTTACTTACACTCCTTCATTACATGGCACCCCATGTACTGAAGTTCAAAATATTCCCGCTGGTGAATCGAGAACATTTGGTCAACCAGCCTTCTATAGGGATGATGGTAACGACAATTGTATCAAAGGTCAGATGTTTGTTGGGTCTGCGAGAGTAAGCTCTAATATGGGCAATCAACCACTGGTTGCTGTAGTAAACCAACTCAACAATCAAACCAGGAAAGGTGGCGCTTATAACGCTTTCGATCCTGCCAAGGGTGGCAGTGGTATCATCTACCCATTGATTATGGATCGCAACTATGATTACTTCACCAGCTGGAGTATCGTTAACGTTGGTAGTGCAACGCTTGCAGCAAATGCCATAGTCTGTCAGGTTACTGGTAAAGATAAGAACGGTAATCCTGTCAGTAAACAACTTAAGAACGCAGCAGAAGTGGAGGTTGGCGCAAGCTGGACACTTGAACACAAGAACCTTATCGCTGATGGATTTGTTGGTGGCGCGACCTGTACCGTGACGGGTGGAAAAGTCATTGGTACCGCAAATCAATTCGCTAACTCACCACGCTGGGCTGGTAAAGACACCCTTCTCGTATACGAAGGCATTATCATTCCCTAAGACTAAGTCTGAATAATCAAAAGAGGCTGCAAAACAGTAGCCTCTTTTTTACAATTTCCTCTTTTCTTTCCACTCATGTGCTAACAAAAAAGAAGGTTATGGTATATAATAATGCCCATGATAAAGAAACAATTAAAACAATTCACTTTTGTTAAAGTGCTTATCCTATTATTGCTAATCTCAGCTTGTAAAGCAACCGGACCTGAGATACAAGAAGCTACAGAAGTAGCTGTTTCAAGCATCGAAATCCCCGCACCAGAAGAAGGATTTGCAGTCGTATTTGGGCGTCTTATTGATAGTGAGACAGGCATGGCGCCTTACAATGCAATCTTTCTGGCAAGAAACGTAACCGCAGATAATGAAGATTTACCAGCTTATTTCTCCTTTTCCTATACAAGCAGCCCCAGAGGTGCTATTGATGAGAACGGTTTTTTTGTTTTCAAAAATGTGCCAGAAGACCAATATGCTATTTTGCTCTTTGAACCTGGAGGTGACCATCGTCTGATTGAAAATGGCAAAACAGGTGATGAGCAGGATTATCTGTGGGTGAATGTTGTTCCAGGTGAGACTTTAGACATGGGGACGATTGTTGTACCCTAAGCGGGGCGATTGGGTTTTGTGCTGAAGTGGAGGCTTCCAACGTTGTCGCGGTAACAGTAAATTGGAACCGGGCTGAAGATACGCTTGAATGTGTGCGTTCACTAAAGCAGCAAAGCCAACCATTAAATAAAATAATTGTGATTGATAATGGCTCTGATCAAGAGCCATCTTTTGTTTCTATAAATCCTTATGAGGATGTGGAAGTCATTGAGACGGGCACTAATTTAGGCTTTGGAGCGGGGGCGAACCAGGGAATAAAGCAAGCGCTATCTTTTGGCGCGGAATTTGTTTTGGTGATTAATAACGATACCGTTGCTGATTCCCAAATGATGGCGCGATTGGTTGAGGGTAGCCAAACGAACGGGTTTGAGATTTCTGCGCCACTGATTTATTGCTATAAGCCCTCAGATCAGGTTTGGTCTTCAGGGGGAAACATCTGCCCACTAATCGGACTGCCGCTGGATGCTCATAATAGAAAATCGCCACCGACTATCGCGAAACGTCGCAGTTTTTTGACAGGGTGTTGTTTGTTGTTTAGTAAGAAAGCTTTAGATCAGGCAGGCTTGTTTGATGAAGGCTTTTTTATGTACTATGAGGATCTTGAGCTGATGGCAAGGGCAACTGCGGCAAATTTGCCTATGGGGGTCATACCCTCTGCGAAACTTTGGCATAAAGAAGCTCAGAGCAGTGGGGGGTATTTGAGCCCGAGAGAACGCTATTGGTCAGCCCGGTCTTTGATGCGCTATAGCAAACGCGCCACCAGATGGTGGAATGCCATCCCGCTTTGGCTGCATCGCACCATAAGCATGGGCTTATGGACTTTGCGATTAGTCTTTAATGGCAAACCTGAAGCACTCAAAGCCTATTGGCGGGGTATCTGGGATGGATTGTTTAATAAAGCCATCAAGGCTGAATAAGCCAAAAAGTTAAGATCCAAAAAACTCAATAATAAAAATAGTAAATTAATCCAATTTCCAAATACTGACGCTGTTATTTTGGTAAAGCTGGGTAATGCCTGGACAGTTAAGCAGGGTTTGGCTTTGAATACCAGCGACGTTTTCCTGATTGTTTGGCCGGACTCCATCGCGCACATAGATATAGCGCAAATCTGCGTCAGCAAGCAAGCTGTAAAATTCTTCATTACACTCTGTAATGGTATTAGCGCGATTGCCCCACGACATCCATACCGCGTTGGTTTCAGAATCTAAGCCATAGGGGAAGAAAGTCGTCGGCGCGTTGCTAAAACGGCCGGTATAGGGCAAAATCCACCCACCACCATCCACGCTACGCGATACGCCATAACCCCAATAGACTGTATTGACATAAAAGCGCGCGTCTTCGGGCAAGTTTTCGTTTATCCAGTCGAGCGCTTCCACATCATCCTGTATTGCTATAACGGTCACGCGATTGATGGCTTTTTCGTTTTGTTTTATGCCCCAAAGAAGCATCGTTATTGAGGCAAGGATGAGGAAGAAGTTGGCGTATTGCCTTTTAGGGCGCCATTTTTGCAAGCGTTCAGCCAGCCAAAACAATAAAATCGCGCTCAGAATACTTATTGGGATAAAAGTGACTAAAGCAAAATAGTCCCCTCGGAAGCCCATAAATTCAATGCCTGTTGGCACCGTAAACAGCATGAGGATAAGCGACCAACTGCCTATTCTGCGATATTCAGATTTGATAAAAGTAATGACCAGTCCAATCAATGCCAGGGCGATGAGCACATAAGCGGCTGTTGGCCCAAGAACGTACTTAATATAATCCCAATCTTCAGGTTTAGGGAAGAAATGACTTCTCCCGGCACTAAGCCCAACGTTGTATCGTCCAGCAGAGTGTTTGAGGACATGCAGGTACCAGGGCAGGCTTAATACTAATCCTGACAAGGCCGGGATGAGGAGCGAAAGAAGTCCCTTGAAGTCCCATTTCTTATCCTTTATGCTTTTAATCATCCAATCCAAACCAAGGATGATCAAGTAAAATGCCAGTAAGAAGGCAATTAAATAGTGGCTCAAAAGGGCTCCCGCGGTAAGTAAGCCTAATGAAATGGTGTTACCGGCTCCACGCTCACCTTCATATATTTTACTGGCAAAAGCCATCGCCAACGCCAATATATAGGTGCCTGTGAGCAAGGTGTACCTGCCCCATGTGAGGTAATAGCCTGGCATTTTAGTGACAAAAGTAACAAAAATTGCTGCAATCAGGGCAGGACGCCAGTCTTTCGTTATAGACTTGGTAAGGGCGTAAATGCCCAAGCCAATCAGGGCATTTAGCACTTGCCCAAGCATAAGTGTAGCTATTGCAGCGTTTTGTCCGCTTATGCTTGCAAACCAGGCAACAACACTATGGAATGAAAAGTGATAATAAAAAGGCCCTGGCAGGTAAGGCTCAAGACTTCGCGGTAAGCCGCCTCCTTCAATGAATTTGCGCACGATAAGCACATGATGTTGTGAGTCAACCCAGTTGGGTAGAACCAAATCACGCGCCTGCCAGAAACGCCAAAAAATCATGCACGCCAAAATCCCGAGCATAATCGCCCAATGCCACCAAACGAATTTGGGTTTCTTTTTTATCCACCCAAATATGCTTAAGCCCAGACAAATGATCAGGAAACCACCCAGAATCCATCCTGAAATCTGCAGTTTCAAGACATAGAAGATTAATGCGCCAAGCGCGATGGTGCTAAAGCTGATTCCCAAAATCTGCGCAAGATTTTGTCCAGGATCATCTTCTTTCTTATGAAACCAAACCCAAAAGGCAAAGCCTGGTAATAAAAGGGTAAAAAAAGCAAGGATTGTACGTAGTACTAAGAGGAAATCCATATTTTGACTCCATCCAAATTTGGCAAACTGTCACGCAGTTCGCTTATCGTTTGCTTAAATACAGGGTGATTGTGCTCGGGGGCAATTTCTGCTAATGGTACCAAAACAAACGCGCGTTCATGCAGGGATTTGTGGGGAATAGTGAGAAAAGGAAAGCGAATAATATCCTGATCGTAAAAAAGGATGTCAATATCAATGAGGCGTGGGCCCCAGCGGAAGCTTTTGACACGTCCGATAGCTTTTTCGATTCTCTTTAACCCGTACAGAAGTTTATAGGGCGAGAGCTTTGTCTCAATCTCAAGCACCTGGTTTAAAAAATGCGGTTGGTCTTCATAGCCCCAAGCGTCTGTTTCGTAAATCAAGGAAGCGCGTTTCAGTTTGGCGAAGCTTTTTAGAGCTTCACGGGCTTGTTTTAGGTTTTGTTCGCGATGACCAAGGTTTGTTCCTAAGCCGAGGAAAACCTGTTTCATTTGCCATCCTGGTAGATATCAATCAAATCAGCGAGCAGACCAAAAGCGGTTGTTTTGGGGCTGGGATCAGATTCCAGGATGCCCAAACCTGGGAGCACATCAAGCGCGAAACTTACAAATGAAGAAGTGCCCGACACACTGTACAGTGGAGAACCCGCGGCAACTTTTTCGGGCTTTACTTCAGCAATGAATTGCTCATCTCGCCATCCACCTCTGCATACCAATTTCCAGCGTTTGCCTTCAGCTTTTGCTTCAGCGATATCCTGGGGGCTGATGCCCCGGATGCCGGTTCGGTCAACATCCAAAGGCGTGATGGGATGGTTCATGAGCACGGTGGATAAAGCGGCAACTTTTATAGCGGCATCCCAGCCATCCACATCGTTGCTTGGATCACTTTCAGCGATACCAATTTCCTGGGCGTATTTGATGGCTTCATCAAGTGGTGTACCGGCTTCCATGGCTTCAATGAGCAGGTTGGTACAGGAGTTGAGAATACCCTCAAAACCTTCAATTTCAGCTCCAGCCAGGGTTTTGCGGTGCAAAGAGAAGATGGGAGCGCCATCCATCACTGCAGATTCAAAGCGGAATTTGAGCCCTTTTGACTTGGCAAGTTCGCTTAGCTTATTGTAAGCATAAACAACAGGCCCTTTGTTGGCGGTAATACCATGCATGCCTTTTTCAAAACCAGCTTGCAGATGGTCGATGGCAGGTGTGCCTGCCTGGGGATTGACGGGAGTAGTTTCAACGAGCACGTCTGCCTCACAAGCTTTGATGAAATCAAGGGTGTTTCCATTAAAGGCATGTGTGCTTAATTCCACGAGGCTGCGATTGGCTTCCACCAATGTTAAAGCTTTTGGTAGGTCAATGCCATCAGCGTTGATGACAGCTCCGTGGCGCTTGGTGATGATGCCTGTCACGCGGGCGCGAATGTCATATTCATTGCGTAATGTTTCTTCTTTTTGCATCAACAGACTGGCAAAAGCCCGCCCAACGTTACCGAAACCAATCAAAACCAAACGAATATCTTTTAGCATGTCTACCTCGCGTTTTTTTGTATTATAGTCAAACACGCCAATTTGTGTGGCTTTTATGGGGTGTTACCTTGGAATCTTGACAATCGCTGCCAGAAATTATGGACGGAGAGGGTCTTCAACAGTGACGTTTTCTTCGCCCAAAAGCTTGCGCAGTTTGTTGATTAAGCCCTGGCTTATATTAATGCCATCATTGGGGAAGATAATTAATTCCGTTGCTTTTTGGACACCGGGTAATTGGAAAGAGAATTGGTCATGTCCTGGATAGGATTGCAAGATGCCATATATATGACTGATTTGACGCAAATCACGGTCACGGTCATCAGTGCTTGGAATGATGATTGAGAGCCGTTTTTGATTGTTGGGTGTTTCGTCAATCTCATCTTCAAATATGATGCTATCCAGGTCGATATCATCATATTTGGATGTGTTCTCTAAGCCTGGTTCATCTGCTAATGGTTCAACTGTGGTTTGGTCATTGTAGGCTGTTTCCCGGATGGTTCTTTTTCTATCTTGATCCGAAGAATATACAGAAACAGCTTCATCTTCAGTGATCTCATCAAGATGCGTTCGAGGATTTTTTGTTGAGAGATCAGGACTTTCACCTGACTGTCCAATGCCATCGTTGATTTCCCCATTTGTGTCATACATAAGCGTGTTATAAGGGTTATCAAGATCGTAATATGGGTCGCTAAGTTCATCATTCTCAAACCAGCTGATGTTATCATCCAGCCCATTTTCGATATTCAAATCGTCCGCATTCTGTTTGGAAGTACTTGGACTTTCAGAGCCATTATCGCCATTCAAGGGGTATTTGTATCGGCTTAAGATGCGAATGTCAGGCAAATAATTATCAAGCATTTGCTCAAAAACAAGGTCCTGATTGGCGGTTATGGTCTCGCTGATGGTTTCATCCACTTCGATACGTGAGACTAAATCTGCGATAATCGAGTCACCACGCTCCTGGTGTTGCATTTTTCCTTCGATAATCAAAAGTGAGCCAACGGTAGCCATGTGTTTTGATTTTGCCCATGTAGCGGGGAACATAACCACTTCAATCTCACCGAAATTATCTTCCAGGGTAACGAAGGCCATATCATCGCCTTTTCGGGTGATTAATGAGCGGAAACGTTTCACGATGCCACCTATTGTGACTGCTGCGCCATCTTCAAGTTCAGTAAATTCGTTTGAAGTATGGCTCAGGCGGTGGCTGATGTGGCGCATCAGCTTGCTGAGGGGATGATCTGAAACATAAAGTCCGAGCAGTTCACGTTCCCATTCCAATTCTTCGTGGGAATCCGATTTGGCAGTTGAGGAAAGCTTGATTTGTCCAGGAGCATCAGGGGTGGAGCCAAAGAGCGCCATCTGGCCCATGTCTACCGCCCGAAAGTGGCTGGCTGAGGCGTTAACGATTTGCTCAATCGCGCGCAAAAGCGAAACCCGCCCTCCGAAGTCATCCAGGGCACCGACCTTGATCAGGCACTCAAGTGCGCGTTTGCTGACAACACGCAGGTCAACCCGTCGCAGGAAATCATTGATATCTTCAAACGGGCGTGTGCCACGGCCTTTGATAATGGCTTCAACTGGACCCATACCCACATTCTTTACCGCGCCAAGCCCGAATCGGATGGCAGATTTACCATCTGCCTGGTCCTCGATGGTGAAGTCGAAGCAGCTTGAATTCACATTGGGAGGTAAAACAGCTATACCCATCGTCTGGCAATCGCTGACATAGGTGGCACATTTATCGTTATAGTTTTTCCACGCGCTAAGCAGGGCGGTCATATATTCCGCGGGGTAGTGGTACTTGAGCCAGGCGGTTTTAACAGCGATAATGCCGTAATTTGAAGCATGGCTTTTGTTGAAACCATAATGCGCGAATGTTTCCCAGTGAGCAAATATTTCCTCCGCGGTTTTGCGTGAAATGCCATTAGCTTCGGCTCCATTCAGGAATTTCGAGTGATGTTTTTTGACTTCCTTGACTTTTTTCTTGGAAATCGCCGAGCGAAAATCATCTGACTCACCAGGCGAATAACCAGCGAGTGAAACCACAGCTTGCATGATTTGTTCTTGATAGACGGTGTGTCCATAGGTTTCATCGAGAATGGTTTCAAGTTTGGGGTGCAGATATTTGACTGGCTTTTTGCCATGCATGTTGGCGATGTAATCCGGGATAATGTCCATTGGTCCAGGACGATACAAGGCAACCATGGCGATGACGTGATGAATGGTTTTGGGTTGCATTTCTACCAGATAGCGGGTCATTCCGCCACCTTCAAGTTGGAAGAGGCCTGCTGTATTGCCCTCGCTGATGTAACTGTAAACTTCCGGGTCGTCAATAGGGATGCTGCTCAGATTTAGATCCGGTCCACCACGCTCTTTTATGTATTCACAGGCTTTTGCCATGATGGTGAGCGTTGTGAGCCCCAAAAAGTCTACCTTTAACAAACCCAATTCGTTGATGTCGTTCATATCGTATTGGGCGACAGCTTTAATGGGCAGGTTTTCGCTTACGCTGGTGGGCCGGTGTAAAGGCAGATATTCGGTGAGTTCCTTGTCACTGATAATCACACCAGCGGCGTGTGTGCCCACATTGCGAATGGCACCTTCAATCGCAATGGCGGTGTCCAGCAGATTTTTCATATCCTCAGAGCTGTTATAAATTTCTTTCAGTTCAGCTACTTTCTGAAGCGAGTCAGATAAAGGAATAGCAGCGCCTTGGTAAGCACTTGGAACGAGCTTGGCAACGCGGTCAACATCTGGCAAAGGGATGTTCATCACGCGACCAACATCTCTGACAGCACCCCTGGCGGCTAATGTGCCAAAAGTGATGATTTGTGCTACATGGCTGGCGCCATACTTTTGGTTACAGTATTCCATCACCTCAGCCCGGCGATCATCCTGGAAATCAAGGTCAATATCGGGCATAGTGATGCGGTCTGGATTCAAGAAGCGTTCAAAGAGGAGCTTATGGGAGAGTGGCTCAACAGAGGTAATTTCAAGCGCGTAGGCAACCAAAGAGCCATTACCCGAGCCACGCACGTTGTACCAAATCTTCTTTTCGCGCGAATAACGACACAAGTCCCAGACAATCAAGAAGTAAGCCGCAAAGCCCATTTGATCAATGACACCCAATTCGTAATCAAGGCGAGCTTTCATTTCCGGGCTGTCAGCACGATCAGGTTGGCGTCGGCGCAATCCCTTTTCGCACAATTCGCGCAAGTAGGTTTCAGCGGTCTGTCCATCGGGAACATCGAAAACAGGTAAGTGATAGCCTTTTCGGCTGAGGTCAAGATGACATCTGCTGGCAATCTCAAGCGTGTTTTCAATCGCCTCGGGAAGTTGGGCGAAAAGTGACTGCATTTCTTCAGGGCTGCGCAGATAGTAGGAGTCGCCCGACATGCGCATACGAATGGGGTCGCTGAGCAATCTGCCTGTTTGGATACACAGCAGAACATCCTGCAGGGGAGCGTCTTCCTGGCGCACATAGTGAACGTCATTCGTTGCTATTAGGCGCGTATCAGTTTTTCGGGCAAGTTCAAGCATCAAACGGTTGACACGACGCAATTCGGGTATGTCGTGCTCTTGTAATTCGAGGTAGAAATTTTCCTTGCCAAAGACTTCGCGATACCATGCCACGGCTCTATCAGCACGCTCGTGATCATTATCGAGCAGTGCCCGGGATATTTCTCCAGACATACAGGCTGAGCTTGCGATGAGACCTTCGCTGTGTTCAGCCAAAGTGATTTTGTCGATGCGGGGTGTGTAATAATGCCCTTCAAGTTGCGAAACCGAAGCAAGCTTTAGCAGGTTTTGATAGCCCGTTTTGTTTTTAGCGAGCAGAATGAGATGATAGGCGTGTCGGTCCTTTTGAGGGTCTTTGTCTTGCATTCGTCGGGGAGCAAGATAAGCTTCAAGTCCAATAATGGGTTTAATGCCCGCGCTTTTTGCTGCCCGATAAAAATCCAATGTGCCAAACATCGTGCCATGGTCGGTAAGAGCTAAAGCTGGCATGCCCAATTCTTTGGCGCGTGCTACCAGATCGGCAGGCTTGCCGAATCCATCCAGGATGGAGTATGAAGAATGAACATGAAGGTGGACAAAGGACATAGTTTTATTTTTAAGGCATTTCCGTTAGTTTTAAGGCACTTGAGAAACTGGAAAACCAAAAATCGTTTTGTGTTACACAAACAAGTATAGCACAGCGCCCTGGTGTTTTTTGAGTTGAAGCCTTAAAAGTCATGAAGTTTTAAGGTTAAAGAAAATGTTATCGTTGTTTTTCTTTCGCGCGTTTGTCGTTGATGATGTCCATGTGTACAGCAGTGATGTGGTTGACATTGTTCTCTTTAGCCCAGTTCACACAGCCCTTGAGGACGGTGTTGAGGAAGATTCTGGGCACGTTAAGAAGCTTTTCAAGGGCTTCATCGTCAAAACCGATATCTGGATCAATGCGGTCGGCAGCATAGCGCACCGATTGAAGCGTGCCTTTGCGCATAGGCAAAATTTCAGGGATGGGTCTGCTAAATCTTGTGTACCAAAAGTTTTTGGAGTCACGGTAACCGTAGTCAACCGGCACGCGCGGGAAGTCTTTGGCTTTCACACCGTTTACAATCCCTTGGTATTGCTTTTCTTTCATCAGGATTTTATCAACACGTAAAATGAAATGAGTACCGAATTCACTGGTAATGCCATTAAAATTGCGATAGGGTGGCGGATATCCATCGAGTTGACCGGGTTTATCTTCAAAGGCGTTTTCTAAATCGCTCATCCAGGTGCATTCAAAAACCTGGAAGCTTTGCGAAACGATCTTTGGGAAAACTTCCTCGGGATGGGCTTTTGCCATTAGCCCATCTTCAAGGGTGAACTGGCAGTTTTTCATCTTTTCTTCGGGTGTATCACCGGGCCAGGATAACTTCACAGCTTCCGTAAACCATTTTTTCTCATCGGTGATGAAATTGATAGAGCATTTGCCCCGTGCCAAAAGGTGTTGCGCGGTGTTTGAGTTGTTCCGCGCGCAAAGGAGCATGGCGTAATAGTCTTTTCCGGCAACATAATAGGGTTGAACGAGGGAGTAGGGCCCCAAGCTGGTATTGCCATCTTCGGTTAAAGTGCCAATAATGACGGTTGGCATAGGAAAGAAGGCGGATGTTTGATAGAAATTGTCAACGATACGCAAATCTCTAAAACTACTCATTTGTATTCCTTGTGCAGGACATCTAATCCTAAAAACTCCATTTTTTCTTGCGGGTTATAGCGAAAAGCATCGCGCTGCCGGATGAGGTTTTCTTCCAGTAATTGGCGATTGGCGCGCGTTGCATCTGCCAGAAAGCCAAAGATGATTAATAGCAAACTGGCAACAATCATGGAGCCCCCCAAAGTGACACTTTGAATAAATCGGCTGCCGTCACCCATGAAGTAATAGATTAAAAAGCGGAGAACAAGCGCGAGCCCAGGCAAGCCAACCAAAAGCCCGCTAAGCAAAAAACTACGTAGTGGTTGGTAGAGAAGATAAGAGCGAATAATAGCTCCACCCTGGCGCCAAATAAAGTGCGCCATGCCTTTGTGTAAGCGAGAAGCGCGTGTGGCTGGATTGGTATGGACGGGCACGCTACCAATATTCAGGCGCGATTTGCCGGCTAAGATAAGCGTGTCAAGCGTGTAGGAATAGGGATTGTAAACCTGTAAAGGCAGTGCCGCATAGCGCGAAAAAGCGCGAAAACCACTGGCGGCATCAGGCACGGTTGTGCTGGAAATGCGTCGGACAAATGCGCTACCAAGTCGTTCAAGCAGGCGTTTGAAAGGCGAAAAGTGAATGTTTCTATCCAATTGGCGGTCGCCAATAACCAGGTCGTGTGTTTTATCAAGAATCGGTTTGATGAGCCCGGGAATATCAGTGCCAGGGTATTGGTTGTCGGCATCGGTATTAACGATGATATCCGCGCCAAGTGCCAAAGAGAACTGGATGCCATCCATAAACGCGCGGGAGAGCCCGCGGTTTTGGCGGTGGCGCAGGACGTAATCCGCACCGTTTTCAAGGGCGATTTGGGCAGTGTTATCCGATGAGCCATCATCAATGACCACAACTTTGATCTCATTTACGCCCTCGATTTGACGGGGGAGCTCTGCCAGTGCAATGGGCAAGGTTTCAGCTTCGTTGTAGGCTGGGATTTGAATGACGAGTTTGGTCATGAGCTTTCCTTTCTATTCCTGTGACAGTGGCGTTGTGTTTGCTTGGTCGTCTTGCGCGCCAGCGATGATGATTTTGGCGCGTCTGTTTAGTTCACGACGCGTGAGCATGACTCGTCGCTGGCAAGTCTGGCATTGGAGGCCAATATCGGCGCCTATGCGGGTAACTTCCCAGCTTAAACCACCGCAAGGGTGTTTTTTGCGCATATGTACAATATCACCGACTTGTATATCGGGTAGCATGTAAAGATTATATCATCGCGTGATACAATTTCAGGGTACTTTGAGAAATGGAGCTCTATGTTTGGCTTAGATTTACAAACCATTCTTTATCGGATCATTATTCTGGTAATCGCATTCACAGTGCATGAATTCATGCACGCGTTTGTGGCATATAAATTTGGTGATTGGACTGCCAAAAACGCGGGACGCCTGACACTAAACCCGCTGGTGCATTTGGATCCGCTTGGTTCGATTATGCTTTTAGTCGCAGGGTTTGGCTGGGCAAAACCTGTGCCAGTTAATCCTTATGTCATCAAGCAAAAAAGCCCTGCTGGTTTAATGTTGGTAGCGTTGGCAGGGCCTTTAAGTAATTTGGCTATGGCAGCCTTGGGCGGAGGGTTTTTTAGGTTGCTTTTCGCTTTGAGAACCCACTGGATGCCACCAGAATGGCTCATTTCTTTTTTGGCCCAGTTTATTATCATTAATATTATGCTGTTTCTTTTCAACATGTTGCCTATCGCGCCCCTGGATGGCGAAAAGGTGATGGAATACACCATGCCTACACGTTGGGCAACTGCCTTTGAAACGTTAAGAAGCTTTGGCCCCTATATTCTATTAGCTTTGGTTTTAGTGGGTCGGTTTACTAACGTCAGCGTGTTTTCTTATTTGCTTGATAAACCTATGAGCACAATTTTCACCTTATTAACCGGGTGGAAGCTTTAATGGCATATTATTGTTACATGGTGAAATGTGCCAATGGCGCGCTTTATACTGGTTGGACGAAAGACCCAATAAGACGTGAAAAAGAACATAATGCTGGGCGCGGGGCGCGCTATACCCGTATGAACTTGCCGGTAAAACTTGTTTATGTGGAAGAAATGGATGGACACATTGAAGCCCTAAAGCGTGAACTGGAGATTAAACGATTGCCAGCGCCTAAAAAACGTTTACTTGTTCACTCATCAGCAAATATTATTTTAACCATCAAACAGGATGTAAAGGCAGAATCAAGCGAGGATGCGCTTGATTCAGGACAAAAACAGGGGGTTAATGAATGCGACGTGAGCTGACAATCAGCAGTACTATACCAAGTAAAACCAAAGCAAAAATGCCATAAGCCAAATACTTCGAGTTGTTGGTGAAAACACGCTCGAATAATCCCTTGCTTACCTCAGGGACAGAGGTGTTTGTGGGAGTTAGTTCAGGTGTTGGTTCAAAGGCTATTTGGGTCTCTTCCAATTCGATATTGCTTGTTACTAATTCAGTTAGCGGAACAGTTGGTTCTGGAGTAGGCTCTTCAATCTTTTTGATGATGAGAATGTCACCTGGGTAAATAATGCTGTCTTCGGTGAGATTGTTGAGCTTATAAATTTCAGCCGGTGAAACGCCGTAGAGTTCAGCGATATTCCATAAGAATTGATGCTCAAGTACGGTGTGTTTTATATAGCCATCTGGGCCAGGTGTGGCTGTTTGTGTCCAGAGTTCAACCGGCAAGGTGGGAGCAACGACTTGGGTAGGTGCTTCCTGAGCTTCCTGGCTGCGAACACTTTGATTAATGCTAAAGTGGTCTTGAATAGGCGGCAAGACAAAAAAAGCTAAAGAGTGCTTGGCTGGAATCAAGCACAATATACCCATTCCAATAATGAATAAGACCGAAAAAAACTTTTTAGACATAGTCAGCTTACGAATTTTTCTTCGTACATTATTATAGCTGAAAATACGAAGGCTTGGTTTTTTGACCAAAAGCGAAATCTCAATGCAAGCTTTGGATGGAAAACAGCTTGCAAGTTAAAATCTTTGCTCGACCTGGTTCCTGCCAATGTCTATGACATAATGAGCTTCAACTGACCCAAAGAAAGAATTATTAATAAATATTCAAAACCTGTCAAAGTGTGCGTTATAATAGCGGGGTAGAACCTTTTGATCTTAGATATGTAAACATCGTTACGTTTGTAAGATGAAAAATTTATGGTGAAAAAAGACAGATATGAAAGCCTTTATCAAACAGAGTGGATTTTTTATTATAATCATGGTTCTTTTGGGAGTTGTTTTGGTTGCTTGTCATTTAAAGACGAATATACAATCAGATATAACTTTAGAACCAGAAACAGAAGTCATACCGACATCTACTGAAACACCAACGCCTACTGTCACCAATACGCCTGTACCATCGGCAACATCAACGCCAACCCATAGTCCGACGCCAAGTCAAACACCATCACACACGCCAGAACCAACCGCAACCGAGGTGTTAGGCTGGCAGCCTGATCCTCACATGTTTTGGCCCAAGGCGACATTCACTTGGTATGATGTTTGGTGGGGAAACGATAATTTGTGTGATAAGCGTGGTGAGAATGTTTACTGTGAGGTGGAATATCGTGATTATAGTGGTCATTGTTTGGTTGGCATGAGCTGTTTTGACGATTGTGGGCCCTATTATGGCGTAGACACCATTAAGTATGGCGTTGGGCCATATACTTTTAGAGGACCTTGTTTTAAGGATTAAAAACATTGTGAAATTCAAACTCGTTCTACTCTCAATCCTCCTCCTGTCATTAACCGCAGCATGTGCGTCCAGGGCTGAAATAGAAGCTACAAAAACAACTGCTGTTGAAGCAACAGTTGAAGAAGCAGTTCGTCTGACTGAGGTGAATAGACCGACGCATACTCATACTGCTATTCCGACAGATACACCAACGGTTACACCAAGTCATACGCCGACAAATACATCAACCCCTACAAGCACACCTACCGAGACATCAACCCCAACTGTAACACCGACTAAAACGCCTGACTATGGGCGGCTTATTTGGCCACGAGCTCTGTATAGTGAGAGTCAAATCATTTGGCGACGAAGTGCTTGCGCTCAAGAAGGTCGCAATCTAAGCTGTGAAATTGAATATCGTTCGGATGCACAGGGTTGTTATGTCGGTATGACGTGTTATGATGCTTGTGGTTGGTATTATTCGGTGAATACCATTCCTCCTGGTGTCGGGCCTGATATGGGGTCTGGTCCTTGTTGGTAGTTTCTGGTTGAGCAATAAAAAAACGGGCTCTTCAAGAGTCCGTTTTTGGTATTTGTAAAAATTACACTTGTAAATTTCCCGCCAATGATCTCGCGGGTGACGAAGATATCTGGAATGATATCAACATTTTCTCTGGCGTCAATTTCCTGAAGCGCCACATTGACTAAGGTTTGTTTAGGATATAAAAAATTAGTTTTCGATTGGGTGAATATTCTGAAGAATAGTAATTGTTGACCATCTCATTGAACTGTTTTTCAAAAGCTGGATCAAAAACGGTCTCTGAATGGGTAAGAATATAAGTGCAAGCGTTCTCAGGTTTTGTTATACGCGATAAAAATTCTGAGGTGGAAACGCTAAAGTTTTCTCGACTGGTGCTACTATTCATTGCAATATCAAAAATGCCAAAGAGTTCGTCCCTGTTTTTTACGATTGTTAATGGGGCTTCAGAGAAAACTTGGGGGTCAATACAAAACAACATGCTCTCATCAACTTCAATACTATTTGAGAAGGTCATGATAGGGTCTATTGTTTGTTGCCACTCCTGGTGAACTTGAGGTGTATAGACAATCTCCTTCACATTTTTGTAAATGGGGTAGGCTATAGTTGCCAATACCAAAGCCCATAATAGCATGTCAAAAATGGGGATACGTTTAAGCGCAAAAAGGTAAGCCAAAATAATGGTCAAGAGCACTGGGATTACAAACAAGTTGTAACTTGCACCTATGTTTACACCGCTTATATGTGACCATAAAAATATGATGCCAAGAATTAGGACTGTTAAGCCAAAAACAATTAACAATATTCTAAATGGGGTGATTGCTTTTTTGCCTAATTTAACGGGCTGATTACTACTAAGAAATTGGGGTGATAAAGCACACATGATGGGAATAGCAGGCAGAATAAAACGACTCAGAAAGCCCCAACGATTGTTGATGGTAAAAATAATAAAAAGCGTGATCGCTAATGGTGTGAGCCATAGGATGCGTTGTTCCAAGCTGAGAGATTTGTTGTTTACACCACTTAAAATATAAAGAACGAAAGCTACTAAGCTAAATTTAAACCAAAAACTATAGTACCAGTTTTCAAAGACGTTATTTGCATAGAAAAAGCCGGATTCAGGTATGTAAGTATTGATATATTCGCGGATATCACTGGGTCTAAGCCCGAACAAAAAGTCAGAGATGAAAATTTGGTTGAGTATAGCCATAATTAAGACGCCAATACCCAAACCTAAAATAACATATTTGACTTTTGACCACCAATATTTTAAGTTCAAATTCTCGCTATGCCACCCAAATAGAACGATAATGGCAGATACTGGTAATGTTGTTTCTTTTGTCTTGAAACCCAGGAAGATAACTGTGCCAAGTACTATTAACCACAACTTTTTTTCCAGAGACATGAGATAAACGCTGATAATCACCATGACTAAAAACATTGCAGTGACATCTACGTATGATATGCCTACAAGCTCCATCTCAGGTGAGAAATAGATAGCAACAAAGAACAATAATGAGATAATGCCTGTGACAATACCGTTGGTTATACTGACTTTTTTACTCACAAAATAAACCAATAGCATTGTGCTGATACTTAAAAATGCCCAGAACCAAGCTAAACCTTCTAAAGCTGTTGGTGCAACTGTGGTAAATATCTTTTGTAAGTAGATATGAAAATAGCGATTAAGAACGAACGGAATCTTTTGGTTCTTTAAACCTATTTGGTGATAGAGTTGTATATCCGAAGAGTTAGGAGATGCTGGCACAAACTTAATTAGTAATATCAGCATTATTATGGAAAAGAGAATGATGACTATACTCTCTAAGAGTTTCCCATTCGCTTTTTGTGGCATCGTCTCAGTTTTGTTTTTCTTCATCGCAGATGTCATTGAAATGTTGAGGAGAAGTCAGTCGGCGTCTTTTTATTTGGTATTCCTCAAGCATTTGCATGCGAATAGCTGAAAGCTGACTTGCTACCAGACCAATTGTGAAAAGAAAAGCAGCTAAAGTAATCAATAGGAGCGACCCAACACTTACTCCGCGCCCTTGAATAGCTATGGGTATGCCCCAGGCTAAACCCAGGATTAGACAAAGAAATGCAGGTGGCATAAAGAGTTTGTAAGGGTTAAACATCACTGCAACATTTAGGATGGTTCCTAATGTTTCAAAAGCGGTGCTGATATTAATGGTGCTTTTTCCAGTTGTCCTTGGGCGTATCGTGATGGGTCGTTCCAAGACTAAATTGCGGTTATTGATAAAAATAAGAGTGATAATGTCACTAAACGCCATGGTGTTGGGGCAAAAAGGGAGGTAGTTTTGAACCATCTCAGTTTTGTAAAGCTTGAAACCAGAGTTTAGGTCTTTGATTTGCAAATCCATTAGCATCTTTGCAACTCCACGCAAAATTAATTTGCCGAATTCTCGAAAATGCTGACCATGAACAGAAGAACCTCGGTTGCCTACTACCATGTCTGCATCGTTTGCTTTTGCAAAATTGAGAGTAGGGACAATGTCATCGACGGAGTGTTGCCCGTCTCCATCAAAGGTGATGACATATTCAGTTTTAGCTGCCCTAAGCCCAGATTTGAGCGCAGCTCCGTACCCCTTATTGACTTTATGGTGAATGACATCAATGTAGGGGTCATTCATGGCATTAGTTAAAATTTCTTTTGAATTATCTTTTGACCCATCGTTTATAAAAATTGCCCGAAAATTGTGTGTGGAACAAATTGGCACAATCTCGCTAATCAAGTTAGGTAAGTTCTCTTCTTCGTTGTATATTGGGATAACAATGGTTAGTTCGGCTTGCTCTCTTGGGTTCATAGGACAAAATTATACGATAGATGTCGAATTCTCACAATAAACCGGAATGGTGTCTAACCCCCACGTTAATGATAGCCGTGTTAAATAAAAAAAATCGAATAGCCTGTTTATTGCACAAGTCATTTGTTGTTTGTATAGAAGAAACAATAACGTTTGCAACAAGTATAAAAGTAATTCTAACCGTGTTTAATATTTATAAATTCCTCCACCAATGAACTCGCGGGTGACGGAGTTTTCCGGCACGATGCTGTCATCTTCTACAGCGTCGATTTCCTGGAAGAGTGTGTTGACCCGCGTGGCGCGTTCATACGCGTCCACTCGTAAGGGATCGCCTTTCAAGCTTTCTGACCATTCGGCGAATTTAGCACCTAATTTTGCTTTGTAAAGAGGAAGCTCATAGGGCATACCCGAGTTTACAACAGTGTCCGCTGTTGTGCAGTAAGGAATGATGTGCCTGAGTTCACTTGAACGCACATAGTGCCAGTGAAGCAGGGTTTGCAGGGGATCATAGGCTCTAAAGCTGGCATCGCGCAACATACGGCGCATAAGGCGAATATCCGTCCAGCGCGCGTAATGTCCATGGCTGTCTTTGAGTTGCAGGAGTGGCTCGATGTAGAGTTTGAATTTAAGCGCGTCATCGATATCCGCGGTCATTTCAGGATGCAAACCATGCAGGCTGTCAATCAGGACGATTTCGTGCTCTTCAAGGTGCATGGGCGTGTGATTGGGATGGCTTTTACCTGTCTTGAAGTCGTAATACGGGATACGCACTTCTTTTCCAGCAAAGAGCTCAACCAGGTGCTGATTAATGAGTGCTAAATTGAGTGCCTGGGGGGTCTCAAAATCGTAATCGCCAAATTCATCTTTAGGGTGTAGTTCAAGATCAAAGAAGTAATGGTCGATGTTTAGGGTTTTGAGTTTGAAGCCCTGCCGCGCGAGATGATCGCCGATGATGGTTGTGGTGGTTGTTTTACCGCTTGAACTGGGGCCAACCACAAAAACCATGCGAATTTCGTCTTTGCGTTGCAGGATGAGATTGGCCGCGTTTTCAACATCTTCAAAATAAGCGGCTTCGGCTGCTGTAATGACTTCGTGAAATTTCCCATCGCGGATTTTTTGGTTAAGATGCTGGGTTGTGTGCACTTCGTGAGAAACTGCCCAGTCAAGAGACTGCCAGAGCTTGTGCCAGGGAATGTTGCCAGAGGGCATACTATCGCGGTCAGATCGTTTGGCGCGTTGGCGGGCGCGTTCATTGCGATAAAGAATATAGGCTTTGGCAACCGCGGCATATTTGTTTTCAATGAGTTTCTGTTCAACCAGGTCTTGCACCTGTTCCACAGTTGGGATGTCTCCAGGCTGCAATTGTTGTTCTAAGGCTTTCACAACCTGGCGGGCGACCTCGTCGGCTGCTTCTCGGTCACGGTTTCCAACAGCCACCGAGGCGCGATAAATCGCATTAGCGATTCGGTTCGGTGTAAAACTCACCTGGCTGCCGTCGCGTTTGATGATATGGGTAATTTGGCTCATTGTAAACTCCTTTGAAGCGTTGTTAAACTCATTTACAAGTATACTAAAGGCTATACACTCGCGCAATTGTCGCGTATCTTGTAAAATAGAGTATCAAACTGAACTAAGAAGAGGAGGTTCTTATGGTAGATGACCTGTTAAGAGAAGCAAAGTCGCGCATGCAAAGCGCATTGGATGTCTTGGAAGAAGACCTTTTGGGCATCCGTACTGGGCGCGCGTCACCCGCCTTGGTTGAGAAATTGCAAATTGAGTATTACGGCAGCAATATGCCTCTTATTCAACTGGCTACGATCAGCGTGCCCGAACCCCGCCAATTGCTCATTCGACCCTTTGATGGATCCTCATTGAAGATGATTGAGCGCGCTATTCAGGCATCCGATTTGGGCTTGACACCAAACAATGACGGCAAGGTGATTCGCCTAAACCTGCCCCCGCTTACAGAAGAACGCCGGCGCGATTTGGTCAAGTTGGTCAACAACCGCCTTGAAGAAGCACGTGTAGCTGTGCGTAATGTTCGTCGGGATGTTTTGAAAGATTTGCGTGACTTCGAAAAAGAGAAGCTGATTTCTGAGGACGAGCAAAAACGTGCCGAAGAGGAATTCAACAAGGTAACCAATGAGTACGTTGACGAGGTCAGCGTGATTGGTGAACGCAAAGAAAAAGAAATTATGGAGTTTTAGCCGATGGCAAAAATTGAGCCAGTAAAAGGCGTGCCAAGCCACGTCGGTATCATCATGGACGGCAATGGGCGTTGGGCAAAAGCACGGGGTTTACCACGCCTTTTGGGGCATCGTGCCGGCACAAAGAACTTACGCCGGGTTATTCGTGCCGCGGCTGATGCTGGTGTGAAGTTTATAACTTTTTATGCCTTTTCAACTGAAAACTGGAAACGCCCAACTGAGGAAGTTAATGGTTTGATGGATTTACTGGCTGAGTTTATCGATGACGAGGTGCGCGATTTGCACAAGGAAAACGCGCGCCTCTTGCATATCGGTCATCTGGATGGTTTGACGCCCCTTTTGAAAAAGAAGGTGGAAGACGCCATCGAGCTGACAAAAAATAACACGCGCATTACGGTGATTATTGCTTTTAATTATGGTGGACGGGATGAGATTGTAAGCGCTGTGCGTCGTTTAATTGAAACGGGCATTAGCCCAGACGAAGTGAGCGAAGAAAGCCTAAGCAAGGCTCTTTTTACCGCGGGTATCCCTGACCCTGATTTGATTATCCGCACATCAGGAGAGAAACGCACGAGTAATTTCCTGATTTGGCAGGCAGCCTATGCAGAGTGGTCTTTCCCCGACATTTACTGGCCAGACTTTGATGAAAAAGCGCTTTTGGCAGAATTCGAAAACTATGCTGGTCGCGAACGCCGTTTTGGCAAGATTAGCGAGCAACTCTAAACCTGTTTATGTTTAAGCAACGTCTGATTAGCTCGCTTATTTTTGTGCCCATTTCTTTGCTGGCGTTTTATTTTGGAGCTTGGGCATTGTTGCTCTTCATGGGACTGGCTTTGGGGTTGGGCGCGTATGAATATGCGCGCATTCTCAACCAGGCAGGTTTGCGTGTCAATCTTGCTTTGGTCGTGGGTGGTGTTTTGGCATTGGTCGCTTTGCGCCACTTTTTTGCTTTTCAATATGGTGCATTGAGTGTGAGCGTTTTGTTGCTTGGGCTTGCGGGACATGCGCTCTTTCAGTATGAACGTGGCAACGATCAAGCTTATCAGCAATTTGCTTTGGAATTGAGCGGGGTTCTGTATCTGGGATGGCTGGGAGCGTATTCAATTTCCTTGCGCCACTTGCCCAATGGTGCTTGGTTAGCAATAGCGTCGGTTGGTTTGGTAATGCTTGTGGATTTGGGTGCTTACATTTTTGGCTCCTTGTTTGGCAAACATCATTTCGCGCCACGATTGAGCCCTTCAAAAACCTGGGAAGGACTGGCAGGAGGCCTGTTGTTTGGTGCTGGCTCGGGGGTATTGATTGCTTGGTTGGCAAAACCTTTATTGCCAGAACTGGGCATATGGGGCGGGCTTGGTTTGGGGGCTTTGATGGCTATCATTTCGCCTTTTGGAGATATCTTTTTGAGTATGCTCAAACGTGGTGCGGGCGTGAAAGACGCTGGCAAACTTCTGCCTGGCATCGGGGGCATCATGGACCGTATTGATTCCTGGATTTGGGGTATGACCGCGGCGTATTATTTTGTCTTGTTGCTTTTTAAATAGTCTTTTCTTGCATGTAAAACGGATTTAGATTCGAATATATCTTGCATTTCTGCCCATGGCTAAGCGAGTTATTTTGCCATCCTTAACCATTTCGCCAAGGACTGCTTCGATTGTTGATGGGCTTACATCCGGAAGAATTTTCTGAATATCAGATTTTGAAATGGGCACCAAACTATTTAAAACGGTGGCTTCAACGCGACCTTTTTTTGTTATTCTTTTATCGCCGATTACCGCAAAACGCTTATCCAGTTCCTGGTAACACAAATAGAGTGTTGAAATGAAATTCTTGATAAAAGGCTCGTAGTTGTTCGTGTTCTCCGCCCAGCCTAATGAAGATTGTCGTAAAGCTTCATAATATGAGGCTTTATTTTTGTTTATTTGTTCCTCAAATGAAATGTATTGTCCGACATCAAAACCATTTTTATATAGAAGCAATAATGATAAGAGGCGCGACATACGCCCATTGCCATCTCTAAAGGGGTGAATGCTTAGAAAATCAAGAATGACACAAGGGATCAGCAAAAGCTGATTGGTTCGGTTATTGTCTTTTGCGTCAAGATAGGCTAATTCAAGTTGTTCCATCGTTGCAGGTGTTTCTGCAGCAGGAGTCGGTCTAAAGCGTACTCTGCGCTGGCCTTGATGATCTACTTCCAGGATGACGTTATCATCTTTTTTGTATTGTCCACTAAACTCATCACCCGCATAGGACATCAAGATTCTATGAAGATCCAAGATATCTTTCTGCCTGAAATCCAAGTGCATATAGTTATTATGAATAAGGCTTAGGGCATCACGATAGCCTGCGATTTCGGCTTCGTCATGGTTGAGTGGAGCACTGTTTTGGTTGACTATTTCAGCGATTCTCTGATCACTGGTGATGATACCTTCAATGGCATTTGAGCTTTTGACAGATTGCAATCTGGCAATATGTTCAAGTTCGGCATAAATTGTTTGATGCTCTGATTTTCTAAAATGAGCTGTTGTTTTAAGCGAATAAATCCCTGCGGTCAGATTGATTAATGAAACGGGTAAATGCCCATCTTGTAAGAATGAATAATCAAAAATTTTCATAGTACTCTCCTAAACTGCCTATATTGTAGCAAATAATGTGCAGATTAGCGAATTAAACTGCCTATTAATGGGCACATTAATAGGCAGTTTGCTGGCAAAATTGTAGAGCAAATATGATTATTAGCTCTTCTTTGCCTTCACTTTGGTAGGGTTAGACGTTTTTCGGGCTTGGCCAGCCAGGAAAGCTTTGAGATATTGCCCTGTGTAGCTTTCAGATACTTCTGCCACTTCTTCGGGTGTACCCTGCGCGATGATTTCGCCACCGCGTTCTCCACCTTCGGGCCCCATGTCGATGATCCAGTCCGCCACTTTGACGATATCCAGATTATGCTCAATAATGACCACGGTATTGCCTGTGTCGACCAGGGCTTGCAAGACTTTGATGAGCATACTGACGTCTTCGGCATGCAAGCCAACCGAGGGCTCGTCAAGGACGTAAATCGTCTTGCCTGTGGCGCGACGCGAGAGTTCCTTGGATAGTTTTACACGTTGCGCCTCCCCACCGCTCAGGGTTGTGGCAGCTTGCCCCAGGCGTATATAACCCAGCCCAACATCCTTGAGCGTTTGTAGTTTGCTCTTTAGGCGTGGGAAGGCATCGAAAAACGCCAAAGCTTCGCTAACGGTCATATCCAGCACGTCCGCGATGTTTTTGTCCTTAAAGCGCACTTGCAAGGTTTCGTGGTTATATCGTTTGCCATGGCAGACTTCGCATGGCACGTAAACATCCGGCAGGAACTGCATCTCGATTTTGAGTTGTCCTTCGCCCATACAGGCTTCGCATCGTCCACCGCGTACGTTGAACGAAAAACGCCCTTTTTGGTAGCCGCGCATTTTTGAATCTGGCAAAGTGGCGAAAAGATCGCGGATGGGGTCAAACAAACCAGTATAAGTTGCAGGATTAGAGCGAGGTGTGCGTCCAATGGGGGATTGATCAATGTTGATGATTTTATCGAGATGCTGTGTGCCTTCAATGCGCTTGTGTTTGCCGGCTTGAGTGTGCGCGCCCATCAGCTGGCGTGCCAGGGCGCCATAAAGCACATCAACCATCAGACTGGATTTGCCGGATCCAGATACGCCAGTGATGCACACTAACTTGCCCAGGGGAATGTCCACGGTCACGTTTTTAAGGTTGTTTTCGCTCGCACCAACGATACGTAAAGACTCGCCAGAGCCTTCGCGTCGTTTCGAAGGTACAGGGATTTTTTTGCGTCCCCCCAGGTAATCGCCGGTTATGGAGCCGGGTGTGGCTTCAATGTCAGCAGGCCTACCTTCAGCAACCACTCCGCCACCATGCTCGCCGGCACCTGGACCAAGATCAATGACCCAGTCAGCGTTCATGATGGTTTCTTCATCGTGTTCAACCACCAGGACGGTGTTACCCAAATCGCGCAGACCTTTGAGCGTTTCAAGCAGTTTGTTGTTATCGCGCGGGTGCAAGCCAATGGAGGGCTCGTCAAGCACGTAAAGCACGCCCATGAGCTTGGAGCCGACCTGGGTTGCCAGGCGAATACGCTGCGCCTCGCCACCCGAAAGGGAGCTGGCGGAGCGGTCAAGCGTGAGGTAATCGAGCCCAACGTCCACCATAAAGCCCAATCGTGCCTGAATCTCGCGCAAAACGCGTCCAGCGATTGCCCAGTCGCGTTTGCTTAGGCGCCTGGCTTCGGGGTCCATCAGTTCATTTACCCAATTGAGCAGGTCCAGCACGGATTTTTCGCTGACCTCAACGATGTTTTTATCCATGATGGTGACAGCCAAAGCTTCTTTGCGCAGGCGTTTGCCCTTACACTCTGGGCAGGGCAGGAGCGTCATAAACTGGTTGAATTTCCAGCGAATCCAGTCGGAGTTGGTGTCGCGGTAGCGACGTTCCATGTTGCCGATGATGCCTTCAAAGGCGGTGTCAAAATGGCTCTTGCGCCCACTGCGCCCGATGTAATCAACACGGAACTCTTTACCGTTTGTGCCATAAAGAATCATATTGAGATGCTTCGCGCTAAGCTCGCCGATGGGCGTTTCCAGACTAAAGCCGGCATGCTTCGCCAAAGCTTGCAGAACTTGCCATGAGTAGCCACCCAGAGCGCGAGGCGTCCAGTCTGAGTTGGCGATGGCGCCTTCCTGAATGGAAAGTTGCTTGTTGGGGATAAGCAAATCGGGGTCAACTTTTTCGAGCGCGCCCAATCCCTGACAGGTGGGGCAGGCACCATGAGGCGTGTTGAACGAGAAGGTGCGCGGTTCGATTTCTGTTAATACCGAGCCATGTTCGGGACATGCCAGGTTTTCGCTGAAGAGCAGGTCTTCTGGCGGATTAGCGCTCATGTTGTGCACAGTCACATAGCCATCACCGACGCGCAAAGCTGTTTCAACCGAGTCGGTCAGGCGCGAGATGATATTCAGTCTGTCCTCTTCATCTTCAGGTGTTTGTATAACCACACGGTCAACCACCGCTTCAATGGTATGGGTCTTGTAGCGGTCGAGTTCAATGTTTTCGTCAAGGTTATAGACCACACCGTCGGCGCGGGCGCGGGTAAAACCCAGCTTGCTGATTTCTTCAAACAGGGCTTGATAAGTGCCTTTGCGCTGGCGTACCATGGGCGCCATGATGAGCAAACGCGCGCCTTCAGGGATTTGCATAATAGATTCAACAATTTCCTGCGCGCTCTGTTTTTGCACTTTGCGACCACAGATAGGACAGTGGGGCACACCAATGCGCGCGAAGAGCAAACGCATGTAGTCGTAAACTTCGGTTACGGTGCCCACGGTTGAGCGCGGGTTGCGTGAGGTTGATTTTTGGTCGATCGCCACCGCGGGCGAAAGTCCTTCAATGGAATCCACGTCGGGTTTATCCAGTTGACCCAAGAATTGGCGGGCGTAAGCGGAAAGCGACTCGACATAGCGTCGTTGTCCTTCAGCAAAGATAGTATCAAAAGCGAGCGAACTCTTGCCCGAACCGGAAAGGCCGGTGAGCACCACGAGTTTATCGCGCGGGATTTCGACGGTAATGTTTTTTAGGTTGTTCTCGCGGGCACCAACCACGCGTAAATTTTCAGCTGGCATATTTTCTCCAAAAGATTATTATAAAGCATTTGTTCTATGCCTTGCCTGGCAACTGCGGGTTTGTCAGGGCAAAATGATAATGTCCTAAAGTAGCAAAGTAGAAATGTCCTAATTAAGATTAGGAACTATGAACAGGATATTAGAAATGAGCACAAAAGAATTACTGCGAAAAACAATTGTTGAGCA
>Ga0255345_1002060_pt1 | contig 26624 bp, 16 predicted proteins | sample wastewater_treat_6_FD_192415 | JGI IMG/M metagenome (GOLD analysis project Ga0255345, IMG submission 192415) | Wastewater microbial communities from Lulu Island WWTP, Vancouver, Canada - plant20 | ecosystem: Engineered > WWTP > Wastewater > Unclassified | place: Canada: Vancouver, British...
TGTGGCAATGACATTAGACGATGGGCCAATGAACTTGCCGCCGAATCCCGTAAATGATAACTACAAATGTAACCATAGCCTGACAGCGCTGTTAATAGAAATATTAGGAGAATATGATGCCAAAGGGACTTTCAACATAATAGGGACAACCAAGAACAATTACCCTGATAGGGTTGGGAAAGTCCACTCTACAACCTGGGGAGGACAAAAGTACGACCACTACCCCAAATTTGATGAAGACAACGAAGCAGGGGCATTCAATCAAAGAGAATTAGTGGAGTCCCTTTTGGAAAACGGTCATGAGCTATCTAACCATGGTTGCCGCCACATACTTTTCGGACCCAATAGATTAGTCTATGACAAAAGGAATTACTTTAAGTCTGTGCACGAAGTGTACAGCGACCTAAGCAGTCTACATGAATACGTAAGAGACAACTTTAACTACACCATGCAGTTATCGCGACCTCCACATTACATAGATAAAATACCAGGCGGTTTTGATTCATACGATGTGTATGCAATGTTACGGTACCAGTATCTTGCAGCAAGTTTTGATGGGGGAGGTTGGCTTCCTACAGAGGGGGAGTATAGCAAAGATGTAGATAAGATGGTAAAGCCCTTGGAAAGGGCGTTGCAACAATCAAAAGACTCATTGAACGGGCAGATCATATTCCATAAAGACGGTTACAATATGTCTTTGATGACGCCGGTAGCCCATGCGTTGCCCAAGCACTTAGGGTTATTGGCTAACGAAGGATACAAAGTGGTAACTGTAAGCGATTTGCTGAAGATATCACCGTTTGAAGATATTGATACAGGTGCTCAATACCTTCCACGATTGGTAGAACTAGATCAGGCGGGATACATAATAGGCTACAAGAACAACACGTTCCAGCCTGAAAGGCCCTTAACAAAAGGGGAAATGTTGATGATGAGCATGACAAGAAAAGAAGCATCAGAATACTATAAACAGGCAATGGACGATAAAGACATGAAACAAAACACAAAGAAGCATCCCTACTACATCGCATATCTGAAATATGGAATGCTAGACCGCATATCGCAAAGCAATGACCTGGCGAGTTCTGAGGATGTAAAAGAGTTCAATTATGAGAAACTGGGAAAAGAAATTGAAGTAGGCAGCAAGAAAGAGGTTTCTAGAAAGGAATACGTCCAACTATAAGGGGGCGCAGATGCCTTCTTGGACGCATCAAATTTCTGATCTGAGGCGGTGTCTGTGCTACACTTGACTTTGTTCTACTTCCAACTGATCGGGTATTGCTCACCCCTTATAGAATCACATGTCCAATTTGAAAAGGTATTACATGAGATTCTGCGGAAAACGAGATCCAACTTGTTTTCTGGCAACTGGTTACGGTGCAGCACTGGTTACCGAAGGCGAAAGCGCTTCTTTTTGTGACGAAACCATCAAACATGCAGCATACTCTGTATTTCCCCTGAAGGAAGTAGATTGCATACTGACAGTCCGGACACTTGTATTGTCGGATCCATCTATCGCAGGTTTCTGCATCGAAATCACCTCGATTTTCAGCCGAACAGGCTGCATAGAATTCCAGGTCCCTTTCTGCCATTGATGTCCTAGAGGGCAAGAGAGATGTTGTTTACTAGCCCCAAGGACGAAGGAGGAAGAAGTCAAAACCCAGAATACATATGCAGACACAACAAACGAGCCATTCCGCTGTATCCACAGAAACAGTCATGGCAAACTATGTTGCTCCTAGCATCCACACCAAGAATCACAGTTAGATACATCACACCTGACGTACCTTCTAGAAGTCCAGGTTGCCCATTGCCTATATCTTTCGCTCTTTCGTCCTTAGGAGGTGATAGACTGCACATCCACAAAGGTCACAGCAGTTGGCATTTGCCGTGGTTCACCGTTTGTCGAAAAGTGATAAGGAAGTAGAGGTATGTGCAAAGTACGCAAATTGGAGGTGTTCGGGGATGGGTTTTAAGACAGGCTCGGGGTTCCATTTACTGGTGCTAATCGCCTATATCGCCATATTCGTTTATGCTTCGAGCAGATTTCGACGGACTGGAGAGGTCTACGTGCGTGAGTTGGAAGGAGTCAAGAAGATTGAGGAGGGAATTGGACGGGCTGTTGAAATGGGGCGTCCTGTTCATTGGTCGTATGGGACTGGGGCATTCGACGCTCAGCACATGGCGGCATTTTCTTTGCTGTCGTATGCCGCCAAACTCTGCGCGCAGTACGATTGTCGCATGATCTTGAGTATAGCTCTACCCGAGCTAGTTCCTATGACAGATGAGATCATCCGCAAAGCATACTCAGAAGCGGGCAAGCCCAATCAGTACAATCCTGATGATATCCGCTTTCTTGGCGGTTCTCATAATGCAGCCATGATTGGGACTATCGCACGTGAAAAGGTGGCAGCCAATTTCATGTTCGGAAGCCTGTTCTATGAGTCTGTGCTCGGAGTTGAAGCCGCTGCGATGAATAACGCAATTCAGGTAGCAGGTACTGCCAACACTCATCAGTTGCCGTTCATTGCTGCAGGTTGTGACAGCATATTCATAGGAGCTGAAATGTTTGCGGCAGCTACCCAGATAGAGCCTACTCCTGTTCGAGTAGGTTCAACATACGCAGAAGACTGGATAACTCGGACGATGGTCGTTCTGATGATCATTGGTTCTTTGATGGTCACTTTTGGTAGTGACGCCTTGATCCGACTGATGAAATTATAGGAGGTGACAAACGTGCAGTTCTTGAAGAACCAGCTTCCTGTTGTAGTTACATTTGTGGCCGCAGTGACTATTGTCCTCAACTTCTACGTCGATATTCCTGGCCTAGAGACAGTTTCAAACGAACTAGTCCGCTGGAACGTTGTTTTGGCAGCTTTCGCACTTATCTTGGGGATAGGAAACATCATAAAGCTGCATTTGAAGAAAATCGTTAGGCACGAACCGGATGTTTTCTACAGTTATGTAACCCTCGGCACGCTGGCGGTTTTCATAATAGTAGGTGTCGTTGACACCACGGAAGGTTCGACGTACCAATGGCTGTGGGATAGCATTCTTCTACCGTTGGAGTCGACGATGTATGCAACCACAATGTTCTTCATTACTTCCGCAGCCTATCGCGCATTTCGAGTAAAGAACGCTTATGCTGCCGTTTTGATGGTTTCGGCGATACTAATGATGTTGAGAGTCGGCATCTTCGCATCATTCATGCCGTTTACCCCCGATGTAGCAGCGTGGATTTGGGATATACCAAATACGGCTGGAATGAGAGCCGTAGTAGTTGGAACAGCTTTGTCTCTGGCCGGGAATGCCTTCCGAATCATCACTGGTTTGGAGCGCGGTCACCTCGGCGGCGGAACTTAATGGGGAGGTGAGGTTATGTGGGAAAAACTCAATCAGATAGATGTAAGAATACTTTATGTGATCATGGTGATACTGGTCGTTTTTCCGTTACTCAAACCAATAGGACTTCCACTTCCAATCTCCACCCAGACCAAAAACTCCTATCAAGCTATTGAAGAGAACATCAAAGAGGGAGATCTGGTGTTTCTCGGGGTTGATTTTTCTCCTCTTCAAGAAGCCGAACTGTGGCCGCAACTAGTAGCAGTTGGAGGGCACCTTGCAAACAAAGGGGCGCGGATAGTAATGCTACACGTAGTACCCGGCGGCTTCAGGTATGAAGGGCGATTTGCAGATGTCCTTAAGAGCGAGTATGGGTTGGAGTACGGCGTAGATTTCCTATGTCTTCCTTTTAGTGCAGGACGTGAGGCTGCTTTTGAGGCCATAGTGCACGACATAAAAGGGCTTTACAAGGTGGATCTGTACGGTGAGTCTCTGACAGGATACCCTCTATGGAACGAGATATCGAGTGCCAAAGACTTCAAGATGTTTGTTGAAATCGCAGATGCACCAGATTGGTGGTTGAGACCAATGAGTCAGGTGCCGGGACTTCTTCTGTGGAATGGTACTGTTGCCAGCGGAGCATCAACTATGGCTCCTTTCTATCAATCGGGGCAGATGTGCGGGTTCATAGTCGGCATGGCCGGTGGGGCAGAATACGAGGCCCTGACTGGTAAGACGGGCCTTGCTACTGGTGCTATGGACAGCCAGTCTTTAGGACACGCACTGATAATTCTTTTCGTTGTTGTAGGCAATCTTGGTTACTATATGACGAAACGCGGCAACGCGAGCGTGAATTAGAAGGAGAGGTGACTTTCAGCATGGCAGCTACTCTTAGCGTGTGGTTGGCAGCTTTTTTAACACTTGGCGTTTTCAGCTGGATGTACAAAGAAAACCCCTGGTTTCACTTTGCTGAGAATATGTATATCGGAGCATCGTTGGGGCATCTTGCGGTCACCGGATTTCAGAATCTAAAAGAAATAGCAGTTGGCCCTTTGGTGAACGAAAACAAGTATTACATGCTAATTCCTATCCTTCTCGGCATGCTTTTGTTCAGCCGGTGGACAGACAAATACGCCTGGATGAGTCGAGCATCCATGGGGTTTCTTGTCGGAACTACAGCGGCGGTTGTCATGATGGGCGCAATAAGGGCGCAGCTGATTCAGCAGGTAGTAGCGACTATGATGCCACTGACGTCAATTAACAACGTCATATTTGTCGTGCTTACCATAGCTGCAACTACTTACTTCCTGTTTACCATGCGGAATAAGAGCGCCCAAAAGGTTATGGATTTAGGCAAATACGTGCTAATGGTCGCTTTTGGGGCTACTTTTGGAAATACGGTAATGTCACGTATCTCACTTTTTACAGGGCGGGCTCAGTTCTTGCTGTTTCAGTGGCTCAAGATAGGGCAGTAAGGCGACAGGAGTCTTGGGATACCTGGTGTTAGTTGTGTGTTCAGGTCCCCTAGAAAACTGAAAGGGGTGAGTTGCTAGCAGTATTGGTTCTAGTTGAGGTCCATTTCACATATGAGAAGAGCCGGTACTCGTAGCGAGAAGAATGACTAAGGATAGAATCTCAGGAGTCACATCTCCAGAGGAGTTTTTCGGCTTCAAGATGGGCGCGGATAAGAAGATAGCAAGGTGGGACAGGATCGTCCAGTATTTTCAGCAGTTGAATCGCGAATCGGAAAACATCGAGGTAGAAGAAGTTGGCAAATCGACCGAAGGGAACCCTTTCTTGGTAGTTTATATAAGTTCCAAAGCAAATCTCAGAGAACTTGAAAGATACAGGGAAATCAATGCCCGTATTAGCGATCCAAGGGGATTGAACCAAGACGAAGCTAGACGGCTGGTCTCAGAAGGTAAAGCTGTAGTAGTCCAGAGCATGAGCCTTCATGCGAACGAAATCGGCGGAACGCAGATGGCTCCTGAACTTGCGTATGAACTTATTGCCACAGACAACGAGGACAATCGGCGGATCCTAGAGCAGGTGATTTTCATTATGATTCCCTGCTTCAACCCTGACGGCGAGATAATGGTTACTGATTGGTACAACAAGTGGTTGGATACGGAGTTCGAAGGTTGCAATATGCCCTGGCTATTTCACAAATATGCAGGGCATGACAACAATAGAGACGCTTTCTATCAGAACCTGGTGGAATCACGGTATGTAGGGGAGATACTGTTTAGAAAGTGGCATCCCCAGGTCTATCAAGACCACCATCACATGGGCAGCTATGGACCCCGATTGTATATCGCCCCTTATTCTAATCCAATAAGGCCTAATGCCGATCCGCTAGTTTGGAGAGAACATGAAGCGATTGGCGGGTATATGGCGTATGCTCTGGAACAAGAGGGTAAACAGGGTGTTATTTCCGGCGGTGGTTTTTCAGGTTGGGGTCACTATGGGTTTCATTGGATCACAAACCACCACAACATAGCAGGAATGTTAACAGAGTCTGCGAGTGCTAAACTTGCTTCGCCACTTTATGTAAATCCTGAGCAACTGCAAGGTTACCATGCAAACGATATGCCAGAATATGAGGCGCAAGTCAACTTCCCTAGCCCTTGGCCGGGCGGATGGTGGCATTTGCGTGATGTTGTTGAGCAGCAGAAGATTTCCGCCTGGGCTCTCTTGGATTTCTGCGCTAAGCACAGGCAGCAGGTATTGTGGAACGCTTACCAGAAGGGTAGGAATCAAATCGATAAAGGTCTGACCGGTGAGCCGCGTGCATATGTAATTAACCCTGATCAGCATGATCCGCTAGCAGCTCAAAAACTGGCAGAGCTGTTGCTTCTCCAAGGAATTGAACTTAAGGAGGCAAACAGCGAATTCTCCATCGGGCGAAAAGCATATCCTATGGGGACTTACGTGGTGTCTCTGAGGCAACCTAAGATGGGAGTGATTAAGAACCTCTTAGGGCGCACTTTCTTCCCTGATAACAAGTGGACCAGACTACCTGACGGTTCATTTGCAGTGTTTGACACAGCTACTGATACTCTTGCAGAGTTTATGGGCGTAGATGTTGAACAGATCGATTCGCACATTGAGGGAGACTTTGAAATTGTGCGAGAGATCAAGCACTATCCTGGTGTGCTCATCGGCGGCGGAAGGGATGGAATCGTAATCGACCCTAGGCTCAACGACTCCTTCAAGGTGGTAAATAACCTTCTCTCAAAGGGCGTAGAGGTATATCGTCTGAGCCAGCCTACACTTTTGCCATCATGTGAACCCAAACGTGCCTATAGTCCGAGCAATATTTTGCCTCCGGGCGCGTTTTATGTTCGCAGTGACAACGATGATGCCCTAGAGCGTGCTATGGTGCCCGGCGTCAATGGTTACGCGTTCGCTTTGAAACCTGAAATTGAAAAAACCAAGATAAGGCAGCGTAGGGTAGGAGTATTTCAAAGATATTGGGGTGGCAATGCAGACGAGGGTTGGACAAGGTTTCTTCTGGAAAAGTACGGGTTTGATTTTGTAACCATCAGAGATCGAGATGTGAGAGACGGTTTGGGTGAAAGAGTGGATCTGCTGATTCTGCCGTGTGACAATTACAAGTACATCGTGGACCTGGAATCCAAAGAGGGACCGCCTCTTAAGATGTATTGGCCAATGAAGGTCCCCGACGAGTATCGAAGCGGACTAGGTGAAGATGTGAGCCTCTTGAAGGATTTTGTCCAAGAAGGAGGAAGATTGGTCGCTTTTGGCGAGTCCTGTGAAGTAGCCATCAAGGCATTGGGGCTGAAAATCGAGAACGTTGTAAGTGGGTTAAGCCCAGAGGAGTATTTTTGCCAGGGCAATACTATGTGGGTTGACTTTGATATATCTAATCCTTTGGCCTACGGAATGCCTAGCAAGGCGGTAGTGATGTGTTGGGATAGTCCTGTTTTCAAGATTAAGGAGGACTTCAACCCCGAAAACTACCGCACAATTGGTAAATTCCCGAATGGGAACATACTTCAGAGTGGACTGCTCGTCGGTGAAGGTAAGATTGCTGGTCAATCAGCGATGGTATCTGTCGACTATGGTTGCGGGCAAGTGATTCTCATAGGTTTCAGGCCGCAGTTTAGGGCGCAGACTGATGGGACTTTCAAGATAGTCTTTAATTGCTTGGTGTGAGACCTTTCTTTTAGACAAAGAAACGGCGGGTTGTCTAAGCAGCTTGATGGCGGTTGATTGGACAACCTGCCCGTTTTTGCTTTTGATCTTCTTAATTCTCAGAAACACCGGTATGATTTTTCGAAATCAGGTTCAATCTCGCCGAGTATTTCCCAAGTTTTGATTGCGAAGTACAGCTCCATTTTCTCTTTGAGATTTCGTGGGTCTATGCCAAGAATTTCGTTTAGTCGGCCGATGCGATACTTAACTGTACTCGGATGTACTGAGAGAATGTCTGCAGTCTGCTTTATAGAAAAGTTAGTTTCGTGATACGTTCGTGCAGTGTCCATAAGGACTTGCCCCTGTTCTTCAAGTTCGACCAATGCTCCAATTCTAGATCTGGCGTATGACACCAAAGTGTCTGTATCTTGTGTGGATAGGAGCAGACCCAATACTGATGCGTTATCGTAAGGTATCATCGTGGCTTTGTCCTTTGAGGTCTTGAGCATGCTAAGGGCAATAACCCCTTCAATATAGTGTTGTCTTAATTGGTTCAGCGCGGCTGTGCAGAGAGGATATGCGAATGGGAGATTGGGCGGGTAACCTGCGGAATGCACTATGTCAAGCAAGTGTCTAGAGGTGTTCTCAATTTGGTCTGCCGAGAGATCTGCTTCATTTCTAGGGGAAATGACCACCAAATGGCCGTTGTGTTTCAAGAACACACAATCTAGGCCTGCTGCAGTCAGACTCTCATTGATTCGTTTAGTCACATCTTGAGGTTTTCGGCGATCGAAAGGCATTAGAGTCAAGATATATGCTGGGTGAAGCGGCAACGCGAGCGACTCTGCAATTCGAGTTGCTTCTTCCAGAGTAATGACGGGTTGATCCAACAAATTGTGGAAAAACAGCCGAGTTGTTTTGAGTTGAATGTTTTTGAGCGATGCCTGATTGGTCTGTGTTAGCAAGGTGTAGACAGGGGTCAGAATATCTATCCACCTAATGTCCTTGGATAGTCGGATTATGGGAAGATTGTTTTTATCGGCTAGTTCCAGCATCTCTATGCTAATCGGGGGCATGTGCCTATCCTCTTTGTAACAGAAGGCGCTGATTCCCTTGTCGATAAGGCGCTTCAAGGTTTCGAAAAGAGTCTGCGAGTTCCCACCGGCGAAGTATCCGGTTGTCAAAACCATCTCGTTTCCTTCAAGCCAATCCCAGGGGTCGGGTGTGCTCAGGACAGTAAGGTGGCGGACTTGGCGCTTGAGTCCTCGTGAACCAGCCAAGACGTCTACTTCGCCCAAGCAACCTGAATCTATGAGAACTTCTACAGTTACTGATGTGTGCTTGTTCACTTGCTGCATCCATCCCAGCTACCTATCTGAATATGGGAATAAAGGTGTTCATGTAATGAAGCCATTGCTGTGCCTCTGCACTGTAAGTCTTTGAGCTACAAGCTGTCCTCTGAGATTAAGCATCAGAACAAAGCTATCCCATTGGACATAGGAATCACGCACTGTAGTAGCGAATTTTCAATATGTGTAAGTGAGACCGTGTAGCTGTTTACTCAAACCCAACAACATTATATTACATCAGAACACGTTAGGTAATGCTGATCGGCAACGCTTCGGATTGTAGGCGGGTGGTTGCATAGTTTCTGTCACTAGAGGTGGTCCCATCTAATGGAGTGATTTCCCGTCATCAAAAAGACATCAGAACTGGAGGGTTAATTGATGAAAGACATATCAGCCATCAAGAAAAGTGTCTGCGACGAGATTGAAAAAAGGAAAGATGAGATTATTGGAATAGGGAACGACATCTTTATGCATCCAGAACTCGGTTACAAGGAGTATCGAACCAGCGAATTGGTTGGCAAGATTTTTTCGGAGATGGGCTTGCACGTTACCGATGGCTTGGCCATTACTGGTAAGAAAGCAAGAATGCGTGGGCGAAATAGCATGTTGAATGTTTGTATCATGGGTGAGCTAGATTCCGTTTTGTGTCCCGGTCACCCACACGCTGATCCTAAGACTGGAGCAGCCCACTCATGCGGACACAATGGACAAATTGCGTCGATGTTGGGTGCCGGAATGGGATTGTTCTACGCCGGGGCTATGGAGTATCTGGATGGCGATGTTACTCTTATGGCGGTACCGGCAGAAGAATACGTTGAAATAGAGTTTCGAAGGCAGTTAATTGCGGATGGCAAGATCAAGTTCCTCGGCGGCAAGCAAGAGATGATAGCCATTGGGGCTATGGATGACATAGACATTTCGATGCTGACGCACCTAGGTGCTTTTGAGGATGAAAAGATACTCGCCGTATATGGCGGGACCAACAACGGTTTCATCGGAAAGTTCGTTAGATATATTGGGAAAGAGGCGCATGCAGGAGGCGCACCTGAAAAGGGTATCAATGCCCTCAAAGCAGCTACTCTTGGGTTGCTTGGAATTGACATGCAACGGGAAACGTTTATGGAAAAAGACACGATAAGAATACATCCGATAATCACAAAAGGTGGAGACCTTGTCAATATTGTCCCTGCCGATGTGCGGGTGGAAACGTATATACGAGGCGCTAATGTGCCTGCGATCATGGAGGCAGCTGTCAAAGTTGACCGTTCGCTTCAAGCCGGCGCCCTTGCTCTTGGCGCGCAGGTTGATATAGATACATTACCAGGTTACCTGCCGTTCAGGCCCGATAATAAACTAGATGATGTCCATGGACAGAATCTAGTGGAGCTACTGGGGCAAGAGCATGTGAAAAAGACAGATCAGCATTCTACAGGTTCGACTGACATGGGCGATATTGCAGCCATAATGCCTTCAATACAACCTAGTTCCGGTGGGGTTCGCGGTCTGTTTCACACCAAGGATTTCGAGATCGTCGATCCATATACCGCCTACGTAGTTCCTGCCAAGGCGATGGCGATGACAGCCATAGACTTGCTGTATGATGGCGCTACGAAAGGTCTGGATATAAAGAGGGGGTTTGAGCCCGAGTTCACAAGAGAATCCTACCTCAAGATGTGGGAGGAACTTCTCTAGCGAAGCAGAGGGGACGGCACTTTCTGCTTCATCTAAGGAAGCAGGGGGGACGGCACTTTCTGCTTCATCTAACACAGTGAAGCAAAAGGGACTGGACTTTTTGCTTCACTGGTTTTTGAGTCTGAACATACAATACCAGTTGATGAATATGCACAATTGAACGCCCAGACTTGTACCAGAACTTCGGAAAGGACACCCCAACGAACGCAGTTAACTGCAGATACACTCCTAGCAGCAGGTCTTTTCGGAGTCGGCAAGTCTACCTTGCTTTGTCGTTGAGTGCAAGTCAGATCAAGAGCGAGCCACCCGATTGAAACGAAAACGGCGTAATCAAAAGTGCTTTTATGGGCCATGGGCCGTTTGGGCGTGGCCGAAGATGTTCTGGAAAAGAGCCTTATGAGAAACCAGGGATGGATATCGAGGGCAGAACGTCTGATAAGGACGCAACTTGGTTCTTTCGCAGAGGCTACTCGAACACCCCTTGGTACTTTTTCTCGACAAACTGCCCGATGAAAGACTACCTGTGCCACATTTTAGGAGAGAATGGATTTTTGTGATGAGGATTCCTTTAACCTTATTCTGATATATGGAGAAGGACTCTAGAATCAATACAGGGCAGAGCAGGTAGTGGATCTCGAGAGGGACTTGCCTCTATTGGTAGTAGAGGAGGCTCCTTTGACATAACTGTCGATGGCGTAGAAACGCCAGGTTCCATGAGTGTAACACTTACCACTCTAGCGAGTGCACGCAAACACCCAAGATCACCCAAACACTTGTTACCGACTCTCTACGTCGGTGCACATAGGTTATGATACGCAAGACAACACGAATTCTCTAAGTAACATTGCTATTTGCTTGAGTCATAGCGTTGTGGCTACTTCAGACGGGAGGGGGTCTGCAATGACAGCAATGCCTTGGATTCTACAAGCTAGCGGAGGTATCGCTTGCCTGGTCTTTTCGCTAATGTACGCACACAGAAAGATACAGGCAAACCACTACATCTTCTATATGTCTTTATCCACTCTACTAATTGTTATCGGGATGCTTATGCCATTGTGAAGCAGCGGGGACGGCACTTTCTGCTTCACTTGAAATACGAATCATGAAGTGCAATGGACAGAATTGAGTCTGGAAGGTGCAAAGCCGAGGACTAATATACTAGTGACACGGGAGCCCTGAATTGCAAATCCGAAGACAGATCGTGCAGTGAAAGTGCTACCATAAGTTAGGCATATTAAGGCATCCGGACCCGAAGCTCCAGACCTCGATTCCGACTCACCTGTAGGCATCTATCGTCCGATCCGAAATCGACCTGAACAGGTGCAATCATTCAGCTGACATAATGTGAGCAGGAAGGAACGCAGTTGATTGATGTAGAACCTATGTAGAGCGAATTGGTTTGTTATGCATTCCATATAGAAGATCACTACCAGGATTTGACATACAAGAACTGTAAGCGGATTGCACTGAATAAATAAGCATACGAAGAGTTGGCATTTTTTCAGCAGCGATGCTTTGTATGCATAGATGGAACACCGATGCGTTTTTTGGTCATTCTCTTTTGGCTATTCGGTCTGGGGGTGCGGACGTTTTCTTAGACTCCTTAAATTGCTGTTCCAAGATCTCTCCTGTATTGTAACTGGCTTTTCGTGCCTAACGATAACTTGATTCTTGTTTCATTGTACCAGGTAAGATATTTGTTAAGGCTAACGATAAAGTTATCTGTGCTGATATCTGTCCAAGTTCTGCCGTAAAACACTTCATTTTTCACCCTGCCAAAGAATCCCTCGCAAGCTGCGTTGTCGGGTGGACACCCTTTTCTAGACATGGAAGGAATGACTCCGGCTTCTGATATACGTTATATCCATCCGGGTCGTCGATATTGAGTACCTCGATCTGAATGTAAAATAGAGTACTCTTCATCTTTTAGGGTCTTTGTTGCCTGGTAAAGCATACTGTTTGCTAAATCGGCATCGGGGCTTGTGCCGATTGACCAACTTACAACTAAGCCTTAGAAACAATGTCGACGCCCGGGTCTTTTTTTAAGATTTCCATAGTTCCTATCAAAACATCCTTTTCAAGCCTTAACTTTCTAATCTCGCACTTTAGCCTTTCGATTTCCGCTAAAAGCTCTTCTTTCTCCTCAGGAAGTGGAACATTCTTTTCTTTAGACATGGATATTTCATCGTCCTTGCCGAGCAGAATGTTCTTCCAACTATACAATGCTTGGCGAGTCACGGCATGTTCTTTGGCAAGTCGATCTGCGTCATTGGCTCTAATGCGTTGAGCGACCAGCGCTTCGTGTCTCTGTTGGTAACTGCACTCTACACTCCCAACATGTGTTTTACGACTCTCTGGCGCTAACTCATCACACCAGGATCTAAGTGTCCCTCGGGACGAGGGGCATCCTAACGCTCTAATGGTCCTTGAGAGATTATGTCCGTGTTCAAGATAGTATTCTACAGCAGTTACCATTTGTTCTTGCGAGTATTTCTTACGTCGACAACCTAGGTTACCTGTTACTCCGGTTTCTTGCTCTTCTATATACGCCTTATACCAATTCCGCAGCGTTTTACGATCTGGATAACCTAACTCACGAATCACATCTGCTGCACACTTGTCATACTTTATATGCAACTCGATTCCCTTACATGCAAAGTAATGTTGCCTACCCGCATGGTTAATTGCCGTGGGTATGAACCGCTGCGGTGCCCTTACCTCTCTTTAGTCCTTTCATATGGTTCTGCTGCCAATTGTTCTTTAACCTGTGCCTTTAGCATTTGATTCAGAACCGCTTCAAGCAATTCGGCTAACCCCGGATCTTGAGATTTCCCTAAAAAAGCTCATGCAAATCTTCTGAATCTACGGTGATCTTGTATTGAGCCAATTCAACCCCCCTCCTTTTAGATTGTTTTGCTTAACATTATTCCAACCGAGGGTTTTGAATCTGGCTCCCTGTGTCTAGGAAACCCATCTTGCACGACTATATGGACTCAACCGAAGCATAACGTTCTACCTGCTTCAATTGATGCTCTTTATCGTCGTTTTTGACGAAACAAGAAACCAATCCAAATCTCACTTTCATCAGCTCCGTTATTTTACGAACTCTATTTTACACAATTATATGGACTCGACTTTTACCGCAGAAAAGAGGATATTAACGAATAGGTAGATCTACCTCTCCCAAAGGTGAGATATGAAGGATTTCTTCGCGAAAAAGAAGAAAGAGTCCAGTGTGGAGCTAATGAAGCTAGCTGCGTTATCAGACTTTGGGACAATTTGCTTGTAAAGGGTAGTAGAAATGTACAATTATCAGTGGGATAAAGACACAAGAGGATATATATTGACGCCTAGCATTACTGGCGTTGTTAAGGAAGTTCGGCCGGTATTTTATGAAGAACTAAAGCTCCTTGGTTTTGATGAGTATTGGAATTTTCCGAAAACTGACAATCCACTTCTGTGGTCTGAGGGGTCCCGACGTTATATACATGACGGCGAGTTGGTGGCCGAAGCTCATGGTGGAGGCTTTTACACAAAACCGACCTTGGATATAAAAAAATCGCCCTTAACTCTTACTCCGGTTGATGTTGAAGGTATGATAGAGAAGAATGCACTGTTAATGAAAGGTCTAGTACAGGACGCTTTGGAATTCATATATACGACGCATCAAATCTATAGCAAGAAACGTTATGACGTATGTTACGTAGCGTTTAGCGGCGGTAAGGATTCGCTTGTTGTGCTGGATCTTGTGCAAAGAGCCTTAGCAAAAGATGATTTTTATGTAGTATTTGGTGATACTGGAATGGAGATAAAAAGCACATATGAGTCAGTAGAAAGAGCGAAAACTCGATGGCGAGATCTACGATTTTATACTGCGCGCAGTCGTTATAGTCCAGAAGAAACGTGGGAAGAGTTTGGGCCGCCAAGCCGGATTCACCGGTGGTGTTGTAGTGTTCATAAATCAGCCCCTTCTCTGTTGCTTTTGAGAGAACTGAATGGCGAGGGTCTTGTTAGAGCGCTTGTGTTCGACGGGATAAGGGCAGAAGAGAGTGACCAACGTTCTAAATATTCGCGGGTCATGGTGGGTGGTAAGCACAATATTCAGGTAAATGCTAGTCCTTTGCTTACATGGAGCTCGGCTGAAGTATTTTTGTACCTATTTGAGAGGGATTTGCTTCTAAATGATGCGTATCGATATGGCTTAGTCCGGGTGGGCTGTGCCGTTTGTCCCGTGTCGTCGCGATGGTGGGATTATGTAGCTAATGAAGTGTATAAAGACGACTTAAAAGTCTATTTGGATAAAATAGCACGATATACTGAGGATACAGGTATACCCGATTCTCAAAGGGAGAAATACATAGAAGAAGGTGGCTGGAAGGGAAGAGCTGGAGGTCGAGGACTTGCCAATAGCGCGGCACGTGTTATAGAACAGGCGGATTCTTCCTCCCTAACCTTTTTCATAAGAGAAGTAAGAAGTGAGTGGCTAGAGTGGGCCAAAGCTATGGGTGATATCATGCCTATTGGTGGCGGTCATTTTTATCAGAAAATTTTGGATAAAACCTATCGTTTTAGCATAGCAAAGCGCGATCTAGGAATAGAGGTACACTTTGATGATATACATGTCAACGTGGACAGAAAGGCTGTGGGTCTGATAAGGAACGTAGCCAGCAAGACGGCATATTGCATAGGCTGCCAGGTATGCATGGTGGAATGTCCAAGTGCTGCGCTTCATATAGATGATAGCGGTGTACATATAGACGAATCAAGATGTATGCAGTGTTTCAAATGCCTGGAAATGTATAAGGGATGTCTCGTGGCAAAATCGCTAAACATAACTACCGGGGGTAACAAGATGGTATCTAGAGGGAGCAGTTTAAACAAATATCAACATTTTGGATTAAGACAAAATTGGTTAAGCGCGTATTTTGATATGAAGGATGATTTATGGACAAGCGAGAAATTAGGCAACAGACAAATCGAAGCGTTAAAAGTGTGGCTTAGGGATGCCGAAATAACTGATAAGAACAAGATAACGCCGTTAGGTGAGAATCTCGCTGAGTTTGGCGCTGACAGTTTGTTAACATGGTCTGTGATTTGGAATAATCTAGTATACAATTCTACAATAGTACGCTGGTATGCGCTCAGTGTACCCTGGAAAAACGAATATACTAAGGATGAACTTATAGACATGTTAGGCGATGACTATTCAGTTTCTACGCGATCAAATGCATTGACCTCACTTTTTGAGCTATTGCGGCATAGCCCGTTAGGTGACGAACTCTCTCTAGGCAAGCTCGAGATGTCGGGCAAGAACAAGAGAATAAAAAGTGTCTACAAGATGGGTTGGGAGCATCCCAATCCAATCAGCATTTTACATGCACTTTACCGCTATGCAGAAAATGAGGACGGACGCTACGACTTTACGTTATCGCAGCTCGAACAATCCAACACAAGTACGAAGGGGGTTAGCCCCATTGCACTTTTCGGTGTAGATAGCAGTGAGGTGCGCAAGATACTACAAGGCCTTGCTACCGAGCATCCTGACCATATAGACGTGGAATTTACGAGGGGATTAGATAACATATTTCTAAGAAAAGAGCGCCATTCTTTGGATGTTCTGCGATTGAATAGAACATGAGGAGGTATAAGCTGTATGGCGTTATATTACAAGGATTACCTTGAAATTAATCAGGATTATGTGCCGGTTTTCAGCGACGAAATAGACAAGCTAGAGCCTAAAAGGTGGAAGTACTTTGTACCTCACCAATCCTTGAAAGAGGTATTGACTGCTCTCATAAAAGCTACGGAAGGTGCTAATGCTGCCGACCGGAAACCTATCTGGCTTACCGGTTCGTACGGAACTGGTAAAACATTTGGTGCATTTGTAATAAAACATATGTTGGAAGATGACATAGACAGCGTAAAAGAGTATTTTGACCAATATCCCTTGACAAAGCCGCTGTTTGAGCGCCTCCACGCTATAAGAAACAAAGGCAATATACTGGTAGTCTATCGTTCAGGTTCGGCGAGTATTACTAGCAGCGATAGATTGCTGTTGGAAATTCAGCAGTCCGTACAAAGGGCGCTTGACGAGGGTGGCTACAATTATGCAGGTGGCAAAACTGCTTTTCAGTCCATATTGAGCAAGCTGACCGATCCTGAGACCACGTTTAACTTCGAAAAGGCTTTCCGAAAATACCGGTTAGAGTTTGGAGAATATTCTGACCCACAGCAGGTTATCGATGCGCTGCACAGCCTAGACAATGGTGATTTAGGCGAGCTGGTAGAGAGAGTAGCTAGGGTGATGGAAAAAGAGGGTTTTGCTTATTTGCAAAATGTTGAACATCTCAAGGCATGGATTGATGACGTCATAAAAGAGAATAATCTAAGGGCTATTTGGTTTGTATGGGATGAATTTACTGATTATTTCAGACAGAACAGAGAAGTTACAACGCTACAAGAAATGGCTCATGCTTCTGCGAAAATGCCATTTTATCTCTTCTTGATAACTCATCGCAATATCGATCAGTTTGCTATGGATGAGGATGCGCGAAGGGTACTGCGTGATCGTTTTACCAACATAAGATTTGAGATGTCTGATGTTACATCCTATCAGCTAATGGCAAATGTCATAAAGGTAAAAGAAGAAAAAAGACAAGAATGGGAAACAAAGCTCATAACGCTTTGGGGAGAAGTTGAAAGGTGTGTGAGAAAGCTTAGCCGTTTCGTTGATAGCACGGACGTGGTGAATGAGCACGATCTCAAAAAATTAGTGCCTATCCATCCTTTGTCCGCTTATCTTCTCTCAGCTATATCTAGGCGGCTTAGTTCCAACCAGCGTACCATGTTTCAGTTCCTTGAAGAAAGCCCTTCTGCAGAAGGTGACAGTACAAAGTACAACTTTGGATGGTTCATTCAAACGCATTCTCTTGAGGGATGGCACTGGCTGACGGCGGATATGTTGTGGGATTACTTTTTTAAAGATGTAGCTCAAGGTAATCCTGATTATCCTGAGGAGATACATCAGGTTATCAATTACTACAGTGCTAACTATGATAAAATTGATAAAATTCCCGATGATAGAGAGGATGAACTTAGAGTTTTTAAGGGCGCTATGCTGCTTGTAGCGTTAAGTAGAGTACTCGGAAGTGTTACTCTGTTAAAGCCGATTGAGTCGAATTTGGAGTTGATGTTTGAGGGGACTCATTTGCGTGGTCGTTTAGCTGATATCCTTGTTTCACTGCACGAGCGAAAACTCATCAATTTTAACCTTGTGTCGGGCGGTGAAAGAGAAGTAGTTATTCCTTTAATGTTCTTTGATGAGAAGAGGCTTAGCACTCTAAAGGAAAATTTAAGAGTATCAACCAGCTTTGAGAAAAGCGCGGAAAAGGATGGTATCTTGAGTGCCGCCTTGTTGAATGCTATTGCATTAGATGGGCCGCTTGCTACTAGGTTTGTTCTTATGACTACTTCTGCAAGAAATCTAAAGAGAAACCTTGATAATTTAGATCTTAAACTTGAACCTTATGAAATAGGGTTGCTATTCGTTATACCTAGTTCTGACGATGATGCTGTGCGTATTGAGCGAATTATTCAACAGGACTTTAGTAGGAGTAGCAGAATTGTCATAGCTGTGGTTGGACAGTCATTTACTGATACTGATCTGGATAACTGGCTCACTGCCAAAGCGCATGCGTATTATTGCAGAGAGTTAGGAGATGAAGCAAATCGTAAGTACTATGATGAAGAGGCCAACGGCTATGTGGAAAGGTGGATGTCAAAGGCCAAAATATCATCGCTAATCACTTATTTCATGGGCGAAAAAACGAAAGTTGATAGGCTTGATGAATTGGACAAATATCTTGAAAAGATAAGCCTTAAAGTTTACCCGTATGGCCCTGAAAATCTGGTAAAGCTTCCACACCTTTATAAAACAAGCCGGTTTGGTAAGACGACAGCGCTGGCGGGTATGGGACAGGGGTCATTACGTTCTCCCTATGGTAACATCCGAGATGCCTTGGCTAAAAGTGGTTTTTGGGATAGTGGCGATATGTTCGAGAAAAAGCCAGATCACGCTATTAGCAAAATGAAGAAGAGGGTGGACGAGATAATGGAATCCGATACATCGGTTTACCTAGCCGACGTGTGGGAAGAGTTAATGAACCCGCCATTTGGCCTAGCCCCATCGGGTGTAGCATGTTTTTTGTTTGGCTTTTTGATGAAGGATTACGTTAATGCTGGATATTATAAGGATGACGGTATAAATCCAATACCTTTGAGTGCTGAGGGCATGGCAGATGCTATAATTTCGGTTATGAAACCAAGCACGAATACGGCTGTCCAAATAGCTATTAGTAAGATGACGCCAGAACATAAGCGTTTTTGCGAGGTAATGTCGTCTACTTTTCGAATAAAAGGCGATATGCCCAGGAACATTAAACAGAATCTACGTTATCATCTGAATGAAATAGAGTATCCGCTGTGGACGCTCAAATACTATGTGCTTTATTCAGGTAAATACGATACAGATGAGAGGCTCAAAACCACATTGGAGAATCTTGTAGATAAACTGTGCCAATTCATATCTGCAGACGATAACGACGGTACGCTTCCTTTGGTTGATGAGATAGTTAATGTATTGGATTCTGACCCTGCTGCAATCATCCGTCTTGATGAGTTAGGAGATCCGTATGCGTTTAAAGAGGGTATGAGACTTTATCTTGAGAACGATCAAGTCAATATAATGGAACTTGCGAACAAGGTGAATTTAAGCACTGTTGGCCTAATTAACAGAATAAAGGGGATAATGGTATATGATGCCAATTGGCTGTGGGACGAGGAGAAATTAAATAATGAAGTAAAGCGTCTGGAAAATGAATTTAAGCTCATAAGTGCTTTAAACAGGTTTACGGGCAATCTCAGATCCAATTTGGATGAACTGACCGCCGATATTAGGAGTTGGCTGGATGGATTTAGGTTGCCGCGAGAAGTAATAGCCAAATGCTTAGATGATGCTGCTGCTGAGGCTTTTGGTTTGCTAATTAGTTTTGCGTCGTATTCCAATGAGTATTCTCCTGCCGATATGGCAGAATTGGCTTGCCTCGTAGAGAAATACGGTCCACACATCAAGGAGAGATTAAGCGATCCATATAACATATTCCGCGATTATGTGGTGAACCAGAAGACGGGTATAGACCTAACTGAAGAGGGTATACGTGAGATTTACAGCCAATTGCCCCCAGAGAGTTACCTGAGCGAAGAAGCATTTAGGCGGAAAGTTAATGATATGATCTATGAGTTGGAAACCGCGAGGCTCATGAGAGAATTGAAGGATTTATGGCGCAGCATAAGTGGTTGCACATCGCCGCGTCAATGGAGCCAAGAAACTAATATACCGATATTGTGTTTGCCAGGTATGGAAGAGCTGGCTTTGGTCAATGCTTTTGAGATTGTAAACGAAAGCAATGAATATAGTAAACACGCTATAGAAGAAGCTATTGGAGCTTTGGAACGTAATAGAAATGTGCTAAGCATTCTTGCTGATCAATCTGCGGCGGACATAGAGTTTATTCTAGCTATAGCCGGCGATTATTCTTACCTCGTCTTTTGCGGAGTAGGTATAGATTCGATAAAAGGCGCTTTAGAAGAACAGCTTGGGAATGATGTGTACTCATGGGGAAAAAGAAAGTCTGAGGCAAAAGAAATCGTCCTCAAATACTTGACTGAGTACTACAAGCAACAAATCTGTCAAAAGGTATTGAGAAGAATAGATGCTATGAGCCCAGAGAGCGTTAAAGATTATCTTAAGGAACTCATTGAGAATGAACCGCTTGTCGGTATCAGAATATTAACGTCGGGGAACGAGGGGTGATACAGATTAGGACGTTGGAACATGTAGACGGATTAAGACGGGTTATAGAAGAGGACAAGAAGAAATTATCTCGCTTTCCGGTCAGATTCATATTGGTTCAAGACCCTAATGATTGGGATAAACTGCTAATCATTTTGAAAGAACGAGCGGGGCATGTTTTTCGATTATCTGAATATTGTGTTGATAGTGACAGCATGCCAGATCTTAACCGCTTTAAGCGTGATATCCAAAGAATGGAACAAGGTGATATGTTGATAGTACCTCTAAGCGAATACTTGCGGTTGTTCGGAGATAAGCACGGCTTGTTGAAGCAGTTAGCCGGCTATTCTAAATCCGATGGAGTGATTGGAGGTACTAGGGACCGCATATACGTACCATTGTACAATGTTGAAATGATATTCTACAACGAAATGCGCAACGTATCTAGATTCGGTGTTCAGGGTGAGGGCCCAGAATGTTTTGAAATGAAGAAAAGAGATGATGATTATGCGATTCGGTTGAATATTATGAGTAACGGTTTGCATGGTTCACCGATGGCCTCATCAAAAGTAGAAGGCCTTAAGCAGTTTTTTCAGCTCTGGGAAAAGAAGGCACCGACAGATTTATGCCTTGTCACTCAATTTTCTGATTATATTTGCGAATCTGTAGGTGCCTATGGCATAAACGTATATCGAAATACGTTCCAGTTACTTGAAGGAAAGCTAATTGGATATGACATCTTACAAGAAGAGTGGGGAAACGACGATCAATGGGGCTGGCTGCATTCGTTAATAAGGGAACGGGAAACTATCGATGACGTAATGACTAGGGAATTCAATGTGGTGAAGTTGGACTTGTACGATATCCTAATGGATTGGAACGAATATGATGAGGAGCATAAGTGGCTTGCTTGGCTCGCGTGCAAAACGAAGAGACCATACGGCTACATTAAGTATGCTGTGGACCGAGAAGGCGCGAGTTTTGATACCTTTGTCAATGATATGATTTTCACCATGATAGATCTGGTAAAAATGAGCCATCTTAAAGAGGAAGAGACTAGAGATATTATCAAACAAAGAAAGCAACTGCTTGAGCGAATGGGCATGACTAGCCTATCTCAGGAGTTCTGGGATAAACTGGACGAGCTACCTAACGACATTTCCAGGCTAAAGTGCCTAACTGGAATTCTAGATGAAGAAAAATGCATGATTGTTGAAACAGTAGGTAAACTTATTAGCGGTGGCCAAAACGATGAGTGGGCTGATGTTCTATCTATCATCTACCCGGAGCTATACCACTATCTAAATAACGTGGATTACGGCAATGAACTAGCTACAGCGTATTTTGTGAAATACAAGAGGGCTAAAGTATGTGACGAAGTAACAGATGACATGCGTTGTGTAGCTCGAGAGATAAAAGATAGGGGGCTGCTGTGGCAGTATACAACTCGATATGAATTTCTCGGAAGTTTTGCTGAGTCAGATCTGATTTATTGGGCAGATGGCGTGGGAGCAGAATGGTTAGGGCTGATAGAGGGTATGTTGAAACATAAATTCCATAGTATGGATATAAAATATGATTACGAGTACAAGGTGGCCCGTGCGAACTTGCCTACCACGACGGAGTTTAACAAGGATTGGCAAGACATGGGCACTACTTACAAAGAATACAAGAATTATGATATTCTCGCGCATAGCTATAATTGTAAGTATCCAAAATACCTCGTAGACGAATTTCAGCACATCAGTGATTTTGTGAGAAACGCCGTTTCGTTGCTTGGGGCTCATGACGTTGTGATAATAACGGCCGATCATGGAACCAGCCGACTAGCTGCCATTGACAAGAACCCTAGCATAGATGCACCCATGGGGCTAGTTAGAAAGCACGGTCGCTATTGTGAAAACGATGGGTCTTTGTGTATCGAAGATTATCCAAGCTGCATCGAAGATAGCAGCAAGATCATATTTGCAGATTACAACAGATTCAAGTCGAGTGGAAATGTATCCGGGGAAATACACGGTGGGGCAACGCTTGAGGAAGCGCTTGTACCTGTTATAGTGCTGAGGAAAGGTGCAATCAAAAAGGACATAAGACTTAGCCTGGTTTCGTCTACTATACGACTAAATGTTCAAGGCGAAGCAAAACTAGCCGTTAGAGTGGAAGGAGATCTAGAAAAGCTTACCATGTTAGTTGAAAACGAGAGTCTCATATTTGAAAACAAAGGAGACGGTACTTGGGAAGCTACTGTAAAGGGGATGACAAGTGGCAATTACACAGCTACGCTACTGGGGGACGGTAAGAATCTTGGGAACGTGGAATTTACGCTGACAAAAGGGCTAACTGAAAATGATCTTGGTTTGCGAGGTTACTAAATATGGAAGAGAAACTAAGGGAATATTTTGGCGATGCCGTAGTGTATAAAACCCCTGAGCAGAGCAGTTTTTTCTCTGCCATGAGCCTGCCGTCCTTTCTTAGAGATTGGCTGGTCATGAAATTTTCCGATGAAGAGGGCAATGTGGATGTAGGTGAGATGAGTAGTTATGTAGATGCTTATGTGCCAAGAAAAGAGCAATGGGAACAGCTGAAGTTTACGATGACACATGAGCGGCGAACGGCAAAGTTTCTTTCCAAGATACGGGTTGAAATAGATATAGAGACAGGTGATGCGCTATTCAGTTTGCCCGACTTTGGCTTTCCTCGTAGGAAAAGAGAAGCAGTTGTCGAAAGGAATGTTCTAAATCAGCATAAAGAAGAGTTGCTGGCATCGGGGGAAGTATGGGGGGTAGTAGAACTCGCATATTTTGTAGACGATAATAACAAGGGCAACAGAGTTCATATGGTAGGTTTTGCACCTTTTAGACCTTACAACGTGGATTTATCGTATTATCAAGAAGCACGTACCTTTTTTTCCATCGATGAATGGTTGGATGTGTTGTTGGGTGCCATCGATTACAATCCGACAGGGTTTCTAAATGATTTACAGAAAACTACTATGCTCACTAGGCTCTTACCATTCGTCGAAAAGAGAACTAATCTAATAGAATTAGCACCTAAAGGTACTGGTAAATCATATATGTTTTCTCAGATAAGCAAATACGGTTGGTTGGTAAGTGGCGGTAGCATAACTCGAGCACGTTTATTCTACGATATGAATAGAAAGACAAACGGACTAGTATCTTATTACGACTATGTGGCGCTAGATGAGATTCAGAGCATAACTTTTTCAGAGCCGATGGAAATTCAAGGTGCGTTGAAAGGTTATCTCGAAAGCGGTGAATTCAGGGTTGGCGACCACCAAGGGGTAGGGAGCGCCGGTTTTGTGCTTTTGGGGAATATATATACTGAATTTATGGATGCCAATCGAAATATGTTTCACCACTTGCCCGGCATTTTTCATGAATCGGCACTGTTAGATCGATTTCACGGTTTCATTAAGGGTTGGGATATACCGCGGATGAAAGAAAGCATGAAGGCAAACGGTTGGGCTCTCAATAGCGAGTATTTTTCGGAAATAATGCATCTCATGCGTGATGACATAGTCTACCGTGGAGTAATTGATGAAGTGCTGGATGTTCCAAAAGACGCCGATCATAGAGATACTGAAGCCATAAAGAGATTGTGTACCGGGTTTTTGAAGCTGTTTTTTCCGAATGTTAGCTGCCCAGATGACATAGATGCGTACGATTTTAATAAGTACTGTCTTGAACCGGCGATGGGAATGCGGCAAATTATCAAAACGCAGATGGGTATCATTGATTCTGGAGAATTTGCAGGCAAACGCATACCTGATATCAGATACAAGTATATATAGGGTGAGGCCCATGTGGAAAGAAGAACGCTGCAAATTTTGCGGAGATTTGATAGCAGACAAGGAAATAATAGCTCTTAACAGAAAAATGCTGGGGCGAGACACTAAGGGAAAGCTGTGCTTGTCCTGCCTCGCGGACTATCTTTCATGTACCAAGGAAGATTTGCTGATCAAGATAGAAGAATTTAAGGAACAAGGTTGCAGATTATTTAAGTAACAGCGAAAGCACGCAAGATAACCAGGATTCTTGATAAATCCATGTAAGTAGGGAATCTTTGTACACCAATACAGGTTTAACCGGTTAACCCTGTTATACAAAACCTCGTAGTATGGAGGAAACTTAGCCTCAGGTTTCCCCGGTAAGTTAGGTATGTTCACATTGAGAGCAGTTAAGCAGTAGAACTAGGATAAAGAACGGCTTTAGGCTGAATCAACGGTAAAATAGATTGTTGGAAATTGACGCCCCTCAGAGGTTCTGGTAACAGATGTGATTTTCACCAGTCGTACATGGGGTACGGTTTGCCCTTTTTGGTTCACGTGCGAATCCGGGTTTGTCTACTGAATATTGCGGGTCAGTTTACTTATGGCAACAAGTGCCTTGGGAGGTCGTTTGTATGGATTGAGAACATTGAGGACATCTGAGATTGATTGAGCGGAAAGAACTACCGTGTCTTCGAGAAACTGCTTTCAAGTGATATAGTGGCGATTTGGATTAATCTGTCACAAAACGGAGCTCAAAGGATTTCTGCTTCGACCGTGGCTGTTCTCGGATCTTAAAGAAGTCAACCATGCTAGGACGGCCGCAGAGAGTTTCTTGCAACAGGTTTTCCTCCAGTAAGGAAGTATCTCCCATGATTAAGTAGGTACGAAGTGTTAGCAGAGGAGCAAACTAAGAGATACGGGCGCATTGATATGCCAGCTCTCAAAGCCCAGCACACTGGGCGGATGAGGGAAGTTGTCATTTACGAGGGCACGCTACGGAAGATGCTTGGCTGAGCACACTTTGTGCTTAGTGTACTGCCGTGGAGCATATGTCCTTGAGGTAGTACAGTTGAGAAATTGCCAGATGCACCGGTGATTATGTGAGCGGCCATAGGTTTTGTCTGCCCAATTGGGGAATATCTTTGCGCAAATCCTGCCCGTTTGCATCACAGTAAGATCTCCTGGAAGGTTCAGCGAGTCAAAAACCACACCTAACTGGCTTTTAATTGTTTTGGGATCTTCCTTTATATCTTTCCCGAAGATTTTAATCTCTCCGCCTTGAGGATGGGCGAGACCCAAGATCAGCCTTATCGTGGTAGTTTTTCCTGCGCCATTTTCGCCGATGAAACCTACTATTGATCCTCTGGGAATACTTAGGTTCAAAGGGCCCAGATCAAATCCGGGGTAAGATTTCCGTAAATTCATTATTTCGATGACGTTATCACTCATCCGACTTCCTCCTCTAAAATGTGCAAGGTTTCGATAACTTCTTCTAGGGATATACCTGACATCGCAGCAAGAGCCAAAGCTGCTTTTAAATGTTCCTCAATTTGGCGCAAATGCTCTTCTCTTAACATTTCGCTGCTTTGAGGAGATACATAGCTACCCTTACCTTGGATGGAAACTACAAAGCCCTCTTTTTCCAGTTCGTCGTAGGCGCGCTTTGTAGTAATGACACTGATCATGAGTTCTTTGGCAAGGTGCCTCACTGAAGGAAGCTGTTCTCCAGGCTGAAGTTTCCCGCTGATTATTTGGGATTTGATCTGGTCCTTTATTTGCGCATAGATGGGTTTACCTGTAGATCCTTGGATAATAATGTCCAACTTATGGCCTCCTCAGATTCGATCAAGATAAAGGTGTGCGCCACACTGTTACAACTGTATATATACAACCATAACAAATGATAACAGTCAAGAGGGAGTTGGCTTTCTCCGTTGCTAAAGTATGGGTAGAATCAGAATTGAGTTAGGGCAAGTGCGCACCATATTTGAAACTTGCCATGGATATTGCAAGAGCAGTCAACGCCCCGTTGGAAACGCTATCACCTCTCCTTATTTTCTTTAACCTGTTAGTAGGTTTCTGGAGCAGGAAGCTCTTGGGGAATCTGCATGGTTCAACCCAATTGCCATACAAATTTAGCCGGTCGCGTTCAAATAATGTAATTCGGGAATTAATATTATTAAGATATGTATTGACAATCATAATGTTATGCTTTATCTTAACAGTGAAACAAGAGAGTCGGCGCATTTAATCCGTAATATCGGCGAGAGGCAAGGAACCAGCACCTTTCTGGAAGATGAGAACAAGGTTCGAAGGCTTCTTTTGCAGAAAGATCGTCCTAGGAACCCAGTGTAGCGCGCTTGGGCGGCAAGACTTCGTCACCAATAATAGGGGGTAGATTTGTGTCGAAAGAAGAGAAGATTCTAATTATTGAGATGGTGAG
>Ga0255345_1002076_pt1 | contig 26485 bp, 22 predicted proteins | sample wastewater_treat_6_FD_192415 | JGI IMG/M metagenome (GOLD analysis project Ga0255345, IMG submission 192415) | Wastewater microbial communities from Lulu Island WWTP, Vancouver, Canada - plant20 | ecosystem: Engineered > WWTP > Wastewater > Unclassified | place: Canada: Vancouver, British...
AAGGCGCTGTTGCAGCTGCTCCCGGAGAATTCACCAGAAGGGCTTTTATTAATGGAAAAATGGACCTCTCGCAGGCTGAAGCGGTGGCTGATCTTGTAGCTTCAGGCACCAGGTTCACCCACCGGATAGCCCTTAATCAGATGAGGGGAGGATTTTCGGCTGAGATCAGAGCCCTTAGGGAAGAACTTCTAAAGTTTGCATCACTCATTGAACTTGAGCTGGACTTTGGTGAAGAGGACCTTGAATTTGCCGACCGGAAGGAGCTGATGTCAATAGTTGTCAGGGTAAAGGAAATGGCCGATCGTATGGCTGATTCATTCAGGATAGGAAATGCCATTAAGAACGGAATTCCGGTAGCAATTGCCGGAAAACCGAATTCAGGGAAATCAACCCTGCTGAATGCCCTTTTGAACGAGGAACGTGCAATAGTCTCCGAACTGCCCGGAACTACAAGGGATGTTATTGAAGATACAATAGTCATTAATGGCATCGAATATAGGTTCATAGATACTGCAGGACTGAGGGAAACCTCGGATCTTATTGAAACCCTGGGAATTCAAAAAACAAAGGAAAAAATATTGCAGGCGGCTGTGGTGCTAATGGTAGACGATATTGCTGACCGTCCTGAAGATGTGAATGAGAGGGCTTCCGTGCTACGGGAGATGATCAGTGGATCGGACAGGAAACTTGTTATCCTGATAAACAAAATTGACTTAGCCCTTGAGACTGATATAGAAAATTTTAAGAGAAATATTATACTTGAAAACAACGAATCGCTGCTTTTCATTTCAGCAAAGGATCATACGGGACTTGATGAGCTCAGGGCAAAACTCGGTATTTTCGCAGGGCTTGACCGTATTGAAAATGAAGATGTAATCGTGACCAATGTAAGGTATTCCAATGCCCTGAAACAAGTCTCGGAAAGCCTTGGCAGGGTGATAGATAACCTTGAAAACCAATTGCCGGAAGACCTTATCGCAATGGATATACGTCAGGCAATTCATTATCTTGGAGAGATTACCGGTGAGATTACATCAGACGAAATACTAGGGAATATTTTCAAAAATTTCTGCATTGGTAAGTAAATAGCTGGTAATCAACGCTATATAAAATTACAAATAATTACAACCCGCTATAATTTAGCGGGTTTATTGTTTTAAATATTATCGTTACTGCTTGTTAATATGATATATTATACATACTTTTGTACCGTATTTGTATCGTGTCCCAAAAAACAACTCAAAAAATAAATATGTTGACCTAAGTGGTGTTGAATAGAACACTATGAAACACAGTGAGACAAAAAGGACTTATAGATGGGATAATTTATGGCTAAGGCGACGGAAATAAAAAAAGTGTGCGAGTGGTGCAAGCAAACTTTTATTGCGCAAAAATTAACCACGCGTTACTGTTCGCACAGATGTAACTCCAGGGCCTATAAATCGGCAAAAAGAGAGGAAAAACACAAGATATATAAAATGGTTACTATTAGTGCGAAGCGGATGAAAGAGATAGAGGCACTAAGCGAAACATACGAAAGAATTAAAAACAAGGAGTTTCTTTCGGTAAGTGAAACGGCTATTTTATTGGGCGTTGGGCGTACAACCATTTATCGCTATCTGAAAAATAACACGCTCAAAGCCGTACAAACTTCTGGCAAAACCTTTATCCGTCGTTCTGATATTGATGCAAAGTTCAAAAACCCAGAACCATATTCCTCTCGTCCGACACGTGATGAGAAAACAATAACTGAATTTTATACCCTTGCGGAAATCAAGAAAAAATATAAAGTGAAGGATACATGGATTTACAAAGTTGTACGAGAAAATAATATTCCGAAAACACTGATAAACGGAAAGTCCATTTTTAGTAAAAAACACATTGATAAATACTTTGAAAAGAAAAATCCGTCGCATCCGGATATTGATGAATGGTATAGTGTGAAAGAGTTGCAAGAGAAATATCAACTTTCATTATCGGCTATTTATTCATTCGTGTCGGAAAACAATATTCCCCGTAAAAAAATTGGACGTAATGTGTTTTACTCGAAAACTCATTTTGATACAGCAAAAGGATACGCAACACCTGAATTTTACAGTGTGAAAGAAGCGATGACTAAGTTTGGTATTTCACGTGATGCACTGTACAACTATTTGAAAAATTATAAAATAACAAGAGTGAAATCAGGGAGATATATTAAAATTTCAAAATCTGAATTAGATAAATTATTTGAAAATTTAAAGTTTGATTGATTATGGCACGAATTCCTAAAGTAACCTTACACAAGCGAGCGGTGGCAAATGCTAAGGAGAGTCTCTATTTAGACTTTTATCCACCCATTCGAGACCCTTTTTCTATGCGAATGACTCGTAGGGAATCCTTGGGTATCTATATTTATGCAAAACCAAAAAATGAAACGGAACGCGAATTCAATCAAGATATGTGGATGAAAGCAGAAGTCATTCGAGGATTGAGAGCACAATCGATTATTAATGAGGAGTATGATTTTCTGGATAAAAGTAAGAAGCAAGCCGATTTTCTGGCTTATTTTAAAGAAGTTGCTCAAAAGAAAGACCAAAAGTGGATGAAAGTCTATCTTCATTTCAGTAATTTTGTCAAAGGGAAATGCACTTTTGGCGAGGTAAATGTGGATTTGTGTAATAAATTCCGGAACTATTTATTGGATGCAAAACAACTGAAACGCCCTAAAATGAAGATTTCCCAAAATTCTGCAGCAGGCTATTTTTCTACTTTTAGGGCATTGCTGAAAATTGCATATAAGGATAAAATGTTTCGTGAAAACTTAAATGATTATTTAGAAAGCATTGAGCTTACGGATGTGAAAAAGGAATACCTCACACTGGATGAATTGAAAAAACTGGCAAATACGCCTTGCGATATTCCGGTTCTCAAATCGGCATCCTTATTTTCCTGCCTTACCGGATTACGGATTAGCGATATTCTTAACTTACATTGGCGGGATATTCTTCCGGCTTCCGAGGGTGGTTATTGTATGCGGATACGTACTGAAAAGACCGAAACCGAAACTACTTTACCGATTAGCGACGAAGCTTTGGAGCTTTGTGGCGAGCGACACGATGGAAAAGTTTTTGAGGGATTGCGTAGGTCAATGATTTATGAACCGCTGAGAAAGTGGGTGGCAAGCGCAGGAATTACTAAGCATATTACCTTTCATTGCTTCCGGCACACTTTCGCAACCTTACAAATAGCACTGGGTACGGATATTTACACCGTAAGTAAAATGCTGACCCATAAAAACGTCTCAACCACACAGATTTATGCCGATTTGGTGAATGAAAAAAAACGGGCGTCTGCAAATAAAATCAGTTTAAAATAAACCCTATGAAATCGAATTATTTTGAACATGTCGTAGTTTACCTGTCTGTTTTGGTAGTTTGCGTGCTTATCGGAGCGGGTGTAAGATTGGTTGTCATTGGCGCAGGTGTAGATGAATTTACGGCGAACACCGTATTTTGGGTAGTCACGGCGTTTGGCGTGATTGTATATGCCATACTTACAATATTTATTGACGGACTTTTCACGGCTACGCTCAGGAAGTTTTTCCCTAAAAAGGCTCTAACTAAAACATATGAAACACCACCTCTTATTGTGAAAAGTTTAGAAGAAATCCGTGCCGAACAAAAACGACAAATGGAGAATAAAAAGCGAGTAAAGCTTGATTATGTCGTTCAATATACTCGAAAGGAATTTGCGCCCTATGTTTCGGATGCGGATATGGAACTGCTTTGTCGGTACGTGGAGCTGTATGCCGACCAAGTTCCGCTGATTGACATTCAGCCCATCAAAGTAAAAAACTTATCCGCTTTGGACTTGTACCATTTTGGCTGGAATATCTGGAAATACCTAAGCGTGAGCAAACAAGACGACATCGCCCTGTTCCTTAAAAAAGTTTTTGCCCACAACCTAAACGATATTGAACCCGACAGTATCAAAAGTCATTTAAAAGATGATCCTAAGAAGGGGAGAATATTGGTGTGGGAGTGGGGGAAATGAGGGGCATTAATAGTTTTTTCTTATTTTTATAGCTTCTTCAATCCAATCTTCAAGATTTTCTTTGATGTGATCATAAACATATGTGCTTGTAGTATATGGCGGATTGTAACACTTTACTATAGAAGAAAGGGATTTATCGTTGACAGAAAAACCATCAAAAGGGTTGTTCCCTTTGTTAGCTTGGTTTCCGTTGCTGTCTTTTAAATTGTGAATGTGTATTCCAAAAATTCCACGACCTTCATTCCAAGCCTTTTTAATCTCGTAATTTATCCATTTCCTACCTGCAGTGTTTTCTCCAACGAATACAATAACACAAGATTTTCCACACATATTATGATCAATCCATTTTTCAATCGCTCTATCTCCGCCTCTTGTTACTTCTTCCCAACTATTGGTCGTTGCAATGCTATTACCCTCAATTTTTCCCATATTTCTAATTTGGGATGCCCTCCAATTATCGGGTACATAATGGAAGCTTGTAAATACTTTTCTTGCCATAATTATTGTTTTTGTAAAATATTGATTGCTTTTATTGTGTTGTTTATTATTTCTTCCTTTGTTAGGTTTTCTTTACCAAGTTCTTTTATAGCATTGTGTAGTTCTGTGTTATCTGGGTAATAGGTTTGTAAATTAGCTGTAACTTTTTCCCATAATGATTTTGATACATATCCTGTTGCACCTATCGGAATAGGAATTACATTGTACTTTAAACAAATTTCAAATTCTTCTTCCATACCGTTTGAATTGATAATTTTTCCGTCAGACAGTTTGTTCCCGAAAACAAAAACAGCAATACCCGCTTTTGAAATCATGTCATTTCTATATTCAGTCCAAACTTCGGCAATACTTTTAGTCCCTGATTGTATTTGTGGGAAAGGTCGTAAAATGAGCAAATCGTCCAAATTTCTATAATTAGAGTTTAGTTTAAAATCTAACGCTCCATTGATAACCGTACTGCCTATACCTAATCCAAAACCCGAAATAATTTTATACCCCTTTTCTGCGATTTTGTAACTCAACGAATGAATAAGTTCTTTTGCTGTTTCTTCTGTAAAAGGTGTATAGTCGTGAGCTGCACCCGAAATAAAAACATTTCTTCGCTTTAACTTTTTTTCTATTTCTAAAAGGATTGCAGTAATGTCAGAGTATTCATTTATTATTATAGCGTGGATACCATAACGCACTAAATCTTGAATTTTTAGTTCTTGTTTTATTTTAGCATATAAGTAATCTTCTTTATTCTTTTCGTCTGTTTTATTTGGGTCTTTGAAATTAGATTCTAAAACTTCCTTGAAAAAACAGTAATGTGTTGGTGTATTATGTTTTAGAAGAACTTTTATTCTGCTTAAAATGTATTCTAAATTCGGGTCGTCAAAACTAAAACCGATAAACAAAAAGGTTTTTGATAGCAAATCGCCACGTAATGTTGTAGAGAAAAATTCTTTTTTATCGTTGTAGGTTTCATAGTCATCTTTTGTCAAAACCGCTTCATCGGGTGAATCTTTGTCTCCGTGCATTTTATAAACAATAGCATCTTTTTTCTTAATGTTGCTTGCGAAATCTTCATTTCTAATTTTACGCTCAACAGTTTTGCCATCGGCCTCCAATGTTTTTTCAATAAGTTGGTCATAATTTGTCGTCCAAAATGTATCAATCCCAATTCTTGACAAAACTTTATGATTTTCACTACCGTCGTTTAGAGTTGTAAACCCATTTTTGATTTTGGCGTTTATCTTCCCTCTTTGAAATTTATTAAAATGATACTGTGCTAATGAAATTAAATCGTGTTCTTTATCTACATCTAATTGTAATTCTTCAGCAATATCTCTTAATAATTCTTTCCAATTTACAAAACCTGATGAAGCTGAAAGCCCTGCACCTGCAAAAATTGCTGCATCGCCACTATTAATTTCTATGACAAAATCGTTTATGAATTTCTTTTGTTGGTCAGTAAATTCCATAATTATTTATTTAACCATTCTCTCAACGAAACACTACTACCATTTGGATAAATTATCTTGAAATAATCCTTTGTGTATTCACTTTCTTCGATTCTTGGATAAATTTGCAGATACTCATTACCTTTCCAAGTAAGTCGGCTGTCTGCTAAAGGCAGAATGCAAATTTTATCACTTGTCAATTTATAAGTATCGCCAATGCCAACTTCCCAATTACACCATTTTGATGCAATCGCATTGTCTGTTGCCAATAATACAAACTTGTCATTTTTCCGAATTTGACCTTTGATTTTTTGTGCTGTTACTCCACTTGTTTTTTCGGGCATTGTTTCATCTGCCCAATCTACATAAATTGAGATGCCCAAATTCTCAAAAAATGTTTTTGCTTGGGCAATTAACTCCCTATCATTATGAGAATGGGATAAGAAAACACTTGTTTTTGATGTACTCTCTGAAAAAGTCCTACTTTCATTTAAGGTAGTATATCCCTTACTTCTTGCCTTGTTGTATGCAATCGTTCGAAATTCTTGTTTTGTAAAAATCATTTATAGTCGTTTTTTCTAAATTCTTGTTAGTGATGTGGCTGTGTGTGTTTTATCAGTTATTTCAAACTACGGCACTTGCCCTCCAAACCAGCAAACATTACGCAATAAAAATTCTATTTCCAAAGATACAACATCCCCCCAACTCAATCAATATTTCTACGCAAATTTCATCAACACAAATCACAAACAATCAGAATTTTCACTACTTCCGGTGTTTTTCTTTGTGTTTTTATAAGTGTCATTAATCACAGTCAAATCACTCATTTCATTTGCACCGTAATCATCAAAATCAATTATTATGGATAAAAATGAAATTTCCTTTAACAACTTGCCGAACGCCGTAGCACATTTGATTGGCGAAGTGGCAGAAATCAAGCAATTAGTAGAAAAAACGCACTTGCCAACAGTTAGTCCAAAACGAGTGCCGATTGGGATTGACGATGCGTGTAAACTGATCGGCAAAGCTAAGTCCACCGTGTACGCACTCGTACGAAAACGGTTAATACCTTGCTATAAGAATGGTAAGAAATTGTACTTTTTCGAGGATGAACTCCTCACATGGATTGAAAACGGGCGGAAGAAAACCGTAGAAGAAATAGCCCGTGATGCCACAGACTTTGTAAATGGTAAACGGCGAGCAAATGCCCGTTATTAAGGATGGTGTCGATGAAAGCAAAAGCAACCGACCGCAATTCAAGCAAGCGCTCCAAAAACGAACGCATCGAATCCTTTCTACGTGAGAAATACCAATTTCGTTTCAATACTGTAAAAAGCCGAACAGAATTTCGTCCATGGGCAACGAACGAACTGTATTCTCCACTCACAAAGTTCGACATCAACTCGATGCGCCGCTTACTGGATGCTTCGCAAGGGATCACCACTTCCGCAGAGAATATCCGAGCCATTTTGGAAAGCGATTTTTGCCTCAAAGTAAATCCCGTGCAAGAATATTTTCATTCCCTGCCGGAGTGGGACGAAAACCGACCTTCGGAAATTGTCCGTTTGGCGGAATGTGTAACCGTTCTTAATCCCGAGAAATGGCGACAGTATCTCTTGAAGTGGCTTATAGCGGTGGTAGCAAATGCGATGGATGATTTTCAATGCCGCAATCATACCTGCTTGGTGCTTACGGGCGAACAAGGCAAATTCAAAACCACTTTTTTGGATTTGCTTTGCCCTTCGAGTTTGAAAAACTATTTGTTTACCGGAAAAATAGATCCGCAAAGCAAAGACATCCAAACACTCATTGCCGAATATCTTTTCATCAACATCGACGACCAGCTGAAAGCATTGAACAAGCGAGACGAAAACGAGCTGAAAAACCTCATCACCACGCCACGTGTCAAGTATCGCCGACCTTATGACGTGTATATTGAAGAATATCCCCATCTGGCAAGTTTTATGGCATCGGTCAACGACAACGATTTTCTGACAGATCCTACCGGCAGTCGCCGCTTTCTTCCTTTTGAAGTGGAAAACATCGACATTGAAACTGCCAAACGGATTGATATGGACAACGTCTTTTCCGAAACCGTGTGGTTTTGGAAACAAGGTTACCGGTATTGGTTCGATGAAGCAGAAATCACTGAATTGCACCGAGAGAGTGAAGCTTTTCACGTGCAGACGGTGGAATACGAAATGTTGTTGAAAGGATTTGAGAAGCCTGAAGAAGCATCGGAGTCGTATATGACCACATCCGAAATCCTCAACTATTTACGAGCACACACCACGCTCAACCTTCAAGAAAAGCGAATGGGAGAAGCATTGCGAAAAGCAGGATTTGAACGAAAGTCAAAGCGCATAAACGGAAACCCGATGTACGTCTATCATATCCGCAAAATAATGCCCAATCCATTTATTCCTACTTATTACAATGAATGAAGATACTACCTTACTACAAAAGGATATAATACAATGAAAGAGAAAAGATTACACCGTAGTAACTTTAAAAAAATGACGTTACGACCATTTTACTACCTACTACTTTTTAAGAGTGTAGTAGTTACTACCATAAAGGATGTTTATACTCTTTTTTCTTTCACTGTCAACTACTTACAAAACAGCAAAGCTGTAGTAAGATAAACCCCGAAAACTTAGAAAAAACAAATAAAAACAAAAAGAATATGGAAACAAACAACGTAAAAGAGATATCCATCAAAGGCTATTTAGCCGAAAAAGGCATTTATCCTGTAAAAGAATATTATGGTTACGGAATGTACCTTAGTCCGTATCGTAACGAAGGGCATCCGAGTTTTAAAGTAGACTATCGTAAGAACCTCTGGAGAGACTTCGGAGCCGATGAAGGAGGCAGCATCATCGATTTGGTCATGAAGATGCGAAACTGCTCCGATATAGAAGCGATTAAACTATTGGAAGAAAAAGCCGACTTGCCTTTAATTGTCAAGACCGCTTTTCCTCCCGAAACGGAATCGGTCGGACGGATGAAATTGATCCGAGTTGAACAATTTCTTCCGCCCCACCTCGAAAACTATTTGCTTCGTGAAAGAGCCATCCCTCTCGAACAGGCGAAAAGACATCTTTCAACGGTATATTACAATGTAAAAGGAAGAGTTTATTACGCCATTGGGTTTAAAAACGACAAGGGAGGTTATGAACTACGCAACTCTCAGTTCAAAGGTTGCTTTCCTCCTAAAACAATCACAACTTTTGACCGTGGAACATCAACGTGCAACCTGTTTGAAGGGTTCATGGACTTTTTGAGTTACCTCACACTCTATCCGATGAAAGAAAAAGATCATCCAACGGAATCTGCGGTGGTACTTAACGGCACCGGAAACCTTGAAAAAGTCATTCCTTTTTTATCAAAACATACACAAGTCTATGCCTATTTGGATAACGACGAAGGAGGAAAACAGGCATTGGAAAAACTCATTCAATTAAAACTACCGGTGACCGACTGCTCAAAAATGTATGCAAACCATAAAGATTTAAACGAATTTTTAAAGCAAATGAAACGGCAAAAATCCACTCAAATTATCCCAAAATCCAGACGGATGAAATTATAAAATCAGATACTCTGAGACATAAAAAAAAACAACCAACTCGGGATGGAAAAGAGCCTGAAAAATAGCAAAAGAAGCAGGAAAATCGCATTGCATCGGTAACGATGTGAGCAGCATAAAGATTGTAAGAAGCAAGTTTGTGTTTCGGGCTGCCCGAAACTGTGTTTTCCATCCCGTTGGTCTAACAAATCACCCATAACAGACATCAAAATGACAAGAAATAATCCACTAAAAAAAGGCGGACGTCCTGCCAAAAGTTTAGCCGAAAAACGTAAATACCGGCTCTCCTTAAAACTGAACACAAACGAATATTTGCAACTCAAAAGCAAGTCGAAAACGGCAGGTAAAAACCGATGCGATTTACTACGGGAACTCATCCTTTCCGGTGAAGTCAGTCAACGGTTTTCAGCGGAACAAAACGACGTCTTTCGCAAAATAGCCGGAATGGCAAATAATCTGAACCAGCTTGTAAAATTAGCACATATACAAGGTGTATGGTACATTGAACTTACAGCAAAAAAATTGTTAGACGATTTGGATGAACTTTTAAAACGGATAAAGCTATGACGGCAAAAATTGTAAAAGGGAGTAGCTTTTCAGGTGCTGTCGGCTATATGTTAAGCAAAGAAGAGAAGGCTGAAATCCTGAAAGCTGAAGGTGTGCGCATAGAACCCAAAGAACTCACGGCAAAAAGCTTCGAGTTGCAGGCATCCATGAATCCAAACATAAAGAAACCCGTTTGGCATATTTCACTCAATTTCCCCAGACAAGACAAAGATAAATTAACCAATGATAAGATGATAAAAATAGCTGAAGCATATCTGCAGAAAATGGATATCCGAAATACACAGTATTTGATAGTGCGACATCACGACCGCAGTCATCCGCACATTCATCTTTGCATCAACCGTATTGATAACGAAGGAAAACTTATTTCGGATAAAAACGAGAAATACAGGAGCACCAAGATATGCAGGGAACTGACCGAAAAGCACGGTTTATATATTGCACCAGGGAAAGAGAATGTGAACAGGGAGCGACTTATCGGCTACGACAAAACCAAATATGAGATTTACGATGCCGTGAAGCAAGCCATCCCGAAAAGTAAAACGTGGAGTGAACTGGAAAAGCAGTTAAAGAAAGATGGGGTCACCTTTCAATTTAAGATGAATGGAAATACCAATAAAATTCAAGGAATTATTTTCGAGAAAGATGATATTAAAATCAACGGCTCCAAAGTGGACAGAAATTGCAGTTTCTCGAAAATCGACCGAGAAATCAAGAATAACGCCTTTCAAGTTTTACAAGAAACGGAACATCAAGCGGTGCAAGCCGACTTTTCTGAGAGTGCCGTAGGAGCTATCTCATCACTCATATCACAGTTTAATGTTTTTTTACTGTTCAGCAGTCCGCATTACGACGCTACGCTTGCTGAATATATGGAATCGCTACAAGCGAAAAAACGACGGAAAAGAAGTAAATCAAAAATCCACCGAATACGATAAAACAATCAAAACACTAAAACAAAAAACAAGAGCTTATGAATACAACTGACAACGACAACATCCTGATGATGTTTGAAGAAATTAACCAGAAATTAGACAAAACCCATTTGCAGATTGAGAAAATTGGGAAAGAACAATCAAAGGAAATTATTGAAATTAACAACGATGAACTAATTGACGAAATCAGGCAAGTGAAAACCTTTATTGAAGTTTCAACTAACGAGCAATCCGAACGACTGAATGAAATGGAGACTATTATTAGAAAGGAGAAAAAACGGTTCGACTTTTCTCCTACTTCCATCAATACAATGCTTATTGTTCTGGGATTTATGGTAATTATTCTCGGATTAACACTATGGGTTACATCTCTAAAAGTCGAGAAAGAAATGTATTCCGATAACGATTTAAAATACCGTTACTTCCTAATGATTGGACACGCCACACAGGAAGAAATGGCTACATTGGATACTATTTTCTATTTTCATCGAAATAACAAAAAAATCAAGGAACTTCGTAAACAAGTGGAAACTTTTGAATATAATGTAAAGCAGCGGGCAAAGATTATTGAGCAGGAGGAGAGATTGAAAAGGGAGAGAAAAATACTGGAGAATAATATTGTAAACAAAGCTAACGGATAAAATCCCCATTTTCTCTATAAATTGAAGGGTAAAGAGGCGATGAAATTTTTTATAAATTTGTAAACGATAAAGTTGCATTTGCGGGTTGAATTCACCATTACTAAATCCCAACGAATATTATTCTTATTCGATATAAAAATGTATCTTTGTGATACATAAATAAATAAAGTTCGATTAATAGAAGATCAGACCACTGTGTGTTGAGTATGAATTGAGTTGCCAATTAATAAACACTATTTAGCAAAACTAACGTTATTGCTCTTATATAAAGTAAAATCACAATGATTAAGAATAAGAAAATTAACAAAATAATTGATGAATTAACCGATCAATATTTAGAGAGTGACAGATATAATCGTCCTTGGATTATTGGGTTTAGTGGCGGTAAAGACTCTACTGTATTACTCACATTAGTGTGGCTCGCTTTGATAAAAATCAGAGATAAGAAAATCGGGCAGTTGCATAGGAAGATATATGTAGTTTGTAACGACACGATGGTTGAAAATCCTGTTATTGAAGAATATGTTACCAATGTGTTGCAAACCATTGAAAAAGTCGCAAAAGAACAACAGTTGCCAATTACCGTTAGAACAACAACCCCGCAAATAGAGGATACTTTTTGGAGTTGTGTTATAGGAAAGGGGTATCCCGTACCTAATAACGCTTTTAGGTTTTGTACAGAGAAAATGAAAATCAAGCCTACGTCGAATTTTATCACAAGTCAGGTTGCTTCTGACGGAGAGGCTATTATTTTAATAGGAACTCGTCTTGATGAAAGTCAACAACGCGCAAAATCCATAAGAAAACACGAAATTAAAGGACAGCGTTTGTCCAAACATCCCCTTAATCCGAACACCTATACTTACGCACCAATCAAGGAATTGATGTTAGAGGAAGTGTGGTATATTATTAATGCAATCCCTTCGCCATGGGGCTTTGACAATCAAACGATTTTTAAAATCTATATGGATGCTTCTGCAGATGATTACGAGTGTCCTACAGTTGTAACAAGCGATTCGCATCGCTCGTGCGGTCAAAGCCGTTTCGGCTGTTGGGTTTGTACGGTTGTAAAAGAAGATAAATCTATGTCTGCACTTATTAAAAACGGTGTGGATTGGATGAAACCCTTGCTTGAATTCCGTAATCGCTTGGTAGCTAATCGAAATAAATCGGAATATCGTAACGAAACACGCCGGAATGGACAACTTGCAGTTGATGAAACCGGACACAGGATGGGAAATTACACGATAGATTATAGGATTGATTTGCTACGAGAACTACTAACCATTCAAAAAAACACACAGCAATACCGATCAAGTATCAACTTGATTACCAATCAAGAATTGATAGCTATTCAAATAATGTGGTTTCGAGATGGAAATTTCAGTACGACTGTCAATGATATTTATAATGATGTTTATGGTTATGATTTGCCTAACGATAACATTGGTTTTCAAGAACGACTTTTACTTGAAAAATCATGTAAAAAACCGGAACACTATTCATTGATACAAGAATTACTTGCGTTGCAAAAGAACAAAGTTCTATTGATGAGAAAACATGGCTTGCAAACGGATTTGGAAGCTCGCTTGGATAGCTATATAAAAGAAAAAGTGAATGAAAATTAAAAGTATAGAACTCAACAACTATCGTCTCTACAAAGGTAAGAATAAAGTTTTTTTCCCAAACGGAAACAACAAAAACTTGTATTTGATTTTGGGTGAGAATGGTTTTGGTAAAACAACTTTTCTGCATTCGTTGCTTTGGTGCTTATATGGGCGCTTGATGGCGGATATTGACGAAACCTTTCGAAAAGAAATGTCGAATGGCGGATATAATACTACGTTGATATCCAATCTGAATGAAATATGCCGAAGAAAAATTGATACTGAAGTTGGATTAACAGAAATCTCAAGTATAAAAAAGAAAGGATACTCTGTCGAAACAGAATTTATAAAAGAGTTTTCTTGCTATTCTGTTTCATTAGAATTTACAGATGTACATATTCCTTCAATTCCAAGTCAATCCTTAAAAATTACTCGAACTTATGATGTGATATTAAATCAAGAAGATGTCGAAATTTTAATTGATGGAGTGCGAAGTGAATTAACATCTGAAATTGGAAATGAAATTTTCATCAATGATTTTATTCTTAATAAAGATATTGCTCGTTTCTTTTTCTTCGATTCGGAGAAAATAGTTACTCTTGCAGAAACAAATACTATTGATGAAAAACGCAAACTTTGTTCGGCTTACAACGAAGTGTTAGGCGTAAAAAAATACGAAGATTTAAAAAGAAATCTTGAAAATATGCGCCTTCGTTTTCGGCGAAAATCAGATGATGTTGAAAATCGTAATTTATTAAATGAATTACTTTCAAAACAAAAATTACTAAATGAAACCTATGCAGAGCAAGAAATGCAATCTGTCGCCTTCAATAATCAAATTTTAATATTAAAAAAGGAAGATGAAAAATTGCAAATACAGCTTTTAAGAGAGGGAAATAGTAATTCTCTTGAAGAATTAACTCGCCAAGAAAAGTTGCTCTCTACCGTGAAAGAAAAGGACATTAACTACAAACAACAATTAAAGCAATTTTTGGAATTTGCCCCTTTTGCAATATCTGGCAAGTTGTTGTTGCAAACAAAAATGCAATTGGAAAACGACTTTGAGATCATCCAATCTCAAAATGACTTAAGAAATCAGAATTTTTTACTTTCAAATATCCTTGCCGAAATGAATGACCTGTTCAAAGATATTTCTCTTTCTGAAAAGAACAAGAAGAAGTTGGTCGATTCATTTCATACAATTATTGCTAAATACCAAAGTCATACTTCAAATGGAATTCCGTTGTTAAATATAAATAAGGACGATTTTGATGAGTTTGCATCCGTGTATTCGAACATCATATCGACCTATCGAATAGAATTTGAACATCTTACTGACGATTATCGCAAAAACAAACAAGTGCTTGAAAGAACAGCTCGCAATATATCCAATATGCACAATAAAGAAAATGATGGCATAATAAAACATATTCGTAAGAAAAAAAATGAAAGTGAACGAAAAATAGCAGAAATGGAGTTGAAAATTCGCAATCTGTACGAAAAGATAGGGGCTACAAATAGGGAACTGAATACTGTGAATAAAAAAATTGCAGAATTAAGCAAAAAAGTCAACCTTGATGATAGCGATGCAAAAAAAGATAAAGTTGCAGAACAATTAATTGACGAATTAAACGCATTTCTTGTTACGCTAAAAAATGAAAAGAAATCAGCACTCGAAACTCGCATAAAAACTACGATGAATAAATTAATGCACAAGACTGATTTTATCGGGAAAATAGATGTTATCGTTGATAATGATCTAATTGATATAAATCTTTATTCGAAAGACAACATTCCAATTAAAAAAGAAGCATTATCAAAAGGCGAACAGCAACTCTATGCCACTTCGTTACTTAAGTCACTTGTGGAAGAATCGGGGATACAGTTTCCTGTATTTATTGATAGTCCATTGCAGAAATTCGATAAAAGTCATGCTAATAAAATCATTACAGAGTTTTATCCAACTGTTTCAAAACAAGTTGTTTTATTTCCACTGTTGCACAAGGAGTTAACGGAGAGTGAATTGGAAGTTATGAAACCGTATGTAAACTCTGCTTATCTACTAAAAAATAAAAACTCGCAATCACACATAGAGCAAGTTGAAATCGATAATTTAATGAAATACTAACTATGTTTTCACAAATAAAGACGAGCAGTAAAAATCGTGAGATAGTTTCCGAGTTAACAAGAAAATTCAATTTGGGTGCTGAAAATATAATTGCCCGAATTGCTATTGGCTGTTCTTTGCAATCAGGCGAGAAATTTTCGCCACTCGACGTACAGGATTCTAGAGGAAAGGAATACAGCCGAAATGTACTTTTTGGTAGTTATTATCCTATTTATGAAGCATTAATCTGTACGCATTATCAAATAAACAACAACGACAAAGATCTACCTCGTTACTTCAAAATGCATCTTGACCACGGACTAAAGCTTATTTATGAAGATGTTACAGATAATCCAAATTTAGTTGGATATGATTATTTGTTTGACAAAATAGAGAAAGGGTTAAATGAGATATGCTGAGAGAGGACTTGAAATATATAACGACAGAGTATTTACGTGATACAAATCAAATTTCAGTTCGCACTGCAAATTGTTGTATAAGTGAGGGATTGGATAATTTTCATAAAATCCTATTATTTTTTGAAGAAAATGGTTCTTTCTTTAGAAAGAAAATTAAAAATGCTGGTAGAAAGTCTTGTGAAGAATTAGATGCACTATGTTTGAATATTATTCCGAATATTGAAAAGGAAGAAAAGCACCTCTTTTTCGAAATAGCCGAGGTTAAGTCAGTCATAAAAGAATTAAATGAACTTGAACGTGAAATCTTATTTTCTATTCTTGCTTTAATTGAAAATATGGAAAAGGATATAAGAAAGAGGGCCTATATCCTAAGTAATAATAATGAGGACATTTTTAACTATGCATTTAATTTTTGTATTAAAAATGGCTACTTCCCTATGTTTGGCGTCTTTCGTATGTATTTGAATTTAGATGAAAATCGAGATACCAAGATGGCTATTGAAGTCCTTCCGATTTTTCAAGATTCTGAATCTGCAAAATTAGATGAAGTTGCAGAAAGATATGAAATATCGAGAGAAAGAGTGCGTCAAATATGCAATATTGATTTTTGTAGAACTTTTGAAATATCAAGTGAAGTTATTGAGCAAAAGAAAAATGGATGTTTTCTCAAATACTCCGAATTACTTCAATCCAAAACTAATTGGGATTATATTTTGGATATGTTAAAAGGAATAGATGTTGTAAGTCGGGAGACTTATGAGCTTCAAAACTGTTTGAAAAAAGAGCAAAATACATTATCATTTGAATTTGTAGCACAAATAATAGCTTATGTTTTTAGGGATATATTTACAATCTATGGTAGTAGATTTAACAATACAAATAAGGGAGAAAATTGGAAATCTACTTTGTTGATAAGAAAAGCGTTTACAGATATTTTTGATTTTGATAAAATGAGAGAAGAATTTGAAAATATTTTGATTGAAAATGAAATTGAATATTTATTGGATATTGAAAATCACATTTCTAATTCTATGTGTTGGAAAATTTTTGATTATGATAAAATAAATAGTATTACAAAAATTACGAAAATAATATTACTCTATGAGTTCGGCTTATATAGTGATGAAATTTATGGACAAATAAAAATTCCAGCAAGCAAAGAAAGAAAACCAATAGATGTTGTTTACGATATATTAAAACAAAATGAACATCCAATGCATTTAATGGAGATTTTCTCAGAATTTAAGAGGCACTTACCAAAACACAAATACACGCTTGAAAATAATCCTAGCAAATTGCGACCTTCTTTACACAAGCACGAAGATATAACATTTGTAAATAGAAAAAGTGTTTATACCCTGAAAGAATGGAAACACATTCCCAAAGGAACCATTCGTAATAAAATAGTTGAATTTTTGGATAAGAGAGATATACCCCAATCAGTAGAAAGCATTACAGAATACGTTAATTTATTTTTTCAGACAACACAGAAAAATGTGCATAGTTCTATGCATTCAGGAAAGTATTTTGTTCAATTTAAAGGTAATCTATTCGGGCTGAAAAGCAAGCAATATTCTTCTGACTTCGAGAAAATGAAGCAGAGTGAAAGTCAACGAAAGACTTTTGAACAACGATTAAATGACTTAGAACTATTCATTGTAGAGAATGATCATTTCCCTTTTTCTACTTCTGAGAGTGATGACGAAACTTCGCTTTATCGATGGTGGGCTTTGATTGAACAAGGCCGGAAAAAACTTTCAGAAAATCAGCAAAAGGAGGTTGTTAGAATACAAAGAGAATACGCAGAGTACAAAATAAATAAAGATACTCACAAATGGAATTTGACTTACAACAAAATTAAAGTTTTTATTCTATCAAACAAACGGCTTCCTTCTGCAAAAGGAGAAGAAGAGTCTCTTTACACTTGTCTAAATAAAATTAAAAATGATTTTTATGATGACAGATTAACAGAAGAACAGCGCAGAAAATATATCGAATTAGTGAAATTGATTTAATATGCTTAAAGACAAAGACTTTAAATACAGATACTCAACAGGTAGAACCGATTTACCCTTTGATTTTTGCGAATTAGCTCTATCTAATAGCACTAAACTCGACATTGGATTAGGTTATTTCAGTTCAGCATCAATCAATGTTCTTTCTGTTGGTTTTGCACATTTCATTAGTAATGGTGGAGTAATGCGCATGTATATAAATCAGCATTTAACAGAAGAAGATTATCAACTTTTAAAGGATAGGGAAGTTGTTGATTTCGAACAATATATTTTGAACTCTTTTTTTGCAATGAAATCTACATTGTCAAAAAGAGATGAGCATTTCTTCAAGTGTTTATCTTATTTGATTCAAAGTAATCGAATAGAAATTAAAATAGTAGTACCCAAAGATGGGGGATTGGCACACGAAAAGTTCGGAGTTTTTACTGATAAAAACAGAGATAAAGTAGCATTTATAGGCTCAATGAATCTGACAGCATCTGCTTTGTTGAAAAATATCGAGACCATTGAATGTACTTGTTCCTGGAAAAGTGATGATAATATTGAGCGAATTAGGATAAGCGAACAAGATTTCAGCGAAATATGGAATGGTATAAGTGAAAACATTTTAGTTTTTCCAGCACACAAATTTTGTCAAGAAATTGTGAAAACCTATCCTAACGTTGATGCCGACGAACTTTTATTGCAAGAAAAAACATTAATCAAGAAATTGAAAAATTCGGCAACAACAGACATAAAAACTTCAAAAAGCACATCGCCAATTGAACCACACTTTCCATTTAAATATCCCGAAGGTGCGAGACCATACCAAATTGAAGCATATAATGAATGGTTAAAAAACAAGAAGCGAGGCATTTTTGCAATGGCAACTGGAACAGGTAAAACAATAACTTCGTTGAATTGTGCCTTGCAGGAATATCAAACTGACGGCGTTTACCAACTTTTAATATTGGTGCCAACTATCGCGTTAGTTGAACAATGGATTGAAGAAATTGCATTATTTGATTTTAAAAACATTATTACGGTTTTTTCCGAAAATCCTAAGTGGCGACAACAAATTGTAAACTTGGAAGATAAAATAAGCAGAGGTAAAAAAGTGAATTTTGTTATTGTGTCTACATATCAATCTTTTACAAACAAAGATTTTCAGCAGATATTCTCTAAGTTACCTGATTCGATAATACTGATAGCTGATGAAGCACATAACATCGGTTCGGAGACAGTGCGGTCGGTTTTTAGAAAGCTACACATCAAACGAAGGATTGCGTTATCGGCAACACCAAATCGAATATACGATGAGGAAGGAACCACGGAATTAGAAGGTTTTTTCAACGACATACCGCCTTATGTTTATAATTTCCCGATGAGTAAAGCAATAGAAGAAGAACGGCTGATGAAATATTGTTATTATCCAAAATTAGCGTATTTAAACGATATAGAAATGCAAGATTACGCTGAGATTACAGAACAACTTCTTCGATTATTTGATAGTACAACCAAGCAATTCAAAGACTCTCAAAAGGCTAAAAAATTATTAATGATTCGCAAACGAATTTTGCATAAAGCAGAAGATAAAATGCGGGTTTTCAAAGAAATAATTGCCGAAATTGGACAGGATAAACTGAAGTATTGTTTTGTTTATGTTCCCGAAGGGAAAAAAATGTTCGATTCGGATGAGGCTATTTTGTATTCTAATTCAGATGGCGATAACCAAACCGATTTTTACGAAGAAAATATTATCAAGAAAATGCTTGATACAACCAAAGAAATTTTCCCGAATACAACTTGTAATACATATACAGGAAAAAATAGCAAAACTGAGCGTAAAATTATTTTACAAGGATTTGAAAACGGACAAATAGATGTTCTTTTTGCAATGAAATGCTTGGATGAAGGCATAGATGTGCCACGTGCCGAATATGGAATTTTTGCATCAAGTACTGGTAATCCGCGTCAATTTATTCAACGTCGTGGGCGTTTGCTTCGTCGTCATCCGGATAAAACATTTGCTCAAATTTATGATATGGTAGTTGTCCCCGATTTTCAATCGCCGTATTATTCCAAAGAATTTTGGAATATGGAACGCAGTTTGGTTCGTGGTGAACTGAATCGTGTGGCTTATTTTGCTAACTTAGCCACCAATAATTATACAGGTGCACTACAGGAATTAGATGGAGTGGCAAAATTTTACGAAATCATATTGGCTGAACTTATTTTGAATATCAATCAATAAAAACATATATTTAATGAAAGCAGAAGAAATTTTCAAGGAGATATTGAAATCGCCTGAATTACAATCGGTTTTCCGAATTCAGACAGAAGAATTGAAAAATGTGAGTTTGCACGAAAAATCTGATTATCCTGTTATCGAAATTATCAAGGAAATAATAAACGGTCAAGAAAACCATAAAAACAAGGAGCAAATTTTCCAAATTATTCAAAAACAGATAATACAATTATAGAATATGGGCACAATTATTAAATCCGTTGGTTTTCAGAACTTTTACAATTACTATGGGAGTTTTGATGAAAATACCTATCATTTCAAAGAGGGCATCAATATCATTAATGCCGATAACAATATGGGCAAATCCAAATTCTACAATGGAATTCTGTGGATATTGAGAAACAAAGTTTATGACTCTGATGCAAGAAGAATGGAAAATGCAGATTCTTCTTATTTAAAAATGGCTTCGGGCAAAGCAATGAATAAAGGCCAAAACTTTGATATGGGCGTAAATATTACATTCATAAACGATGAAGAAAAATATTCGGTTTCCAAAAAAGTGCAATTCAGAAAAAATGCTGGTAGTTGGGTAACAAATGAGCTGTTGGAAGTAATGCAAACTGTTGATAATAGAGATATTCCGGTTTTGGATATGAACGACAAAGAAAAAATTATCCAAAAGATTATTCCTGCAGAATTGATGAATTACGCATTGCTTCAGGGTGAAACCATGGAGCAAATCGTGGATTTGTCTTCACGTAACGGATTATCATCCACTATCGAGGCATTAGCAGGAATTAATAATTTAATTGAAATTTGTGACTTAAGCAAGGATTTATCGCAACGTACAAAAAAACTTTTTAATGATAAAGAAAGAGAGATTAACTCAACGAGTAAAAGAATTACGGGCTTAATTCAAGAAAGAGAAACTCTTGAAGGAAAGATTGTAACTACTGAAACGCAAATAGAGATATACAAAACCGAACTGTCGAAAGCAAAAGAGAAAAAAGAAATTTTGGAGGCAAATCTTATGAAGACCAAAGATAGAGAGCGGTATAGAGGAATGATTAAAAATTTTGAAAATGAAATAAAAAGACTGAAAGAGCAAAAAAACGAGAAAGAAAAGAATATTACTTCAATGTTGTTTTCTGAGAGTTGCCCTTGGATGCTAATGGGAATGCGTGAGCAGATTTCAATCTTCGACAAAAAAAGGCAAGAGCTTACAACTGATATTGCAACCCAAAAGGCGGTAAGCAGTCCAATCGTATTGCCTGAAGGTTCACCTGACGTACCTTCTCTACAAAGAATGTTGCGAACCGAAATCTGCGAAGTCTGCGGGCGTTCCGCCCCAAAAGACGGAGAACATTGGAAGCACATTAAAATGGTGTTGGAAAGACCCGCAAATAATTCAAATCCAAACAGAAACAATTTCAATCAATTTTATAGTAGTATTCAAACTTCGGTAGGTGCCTTTTTTTTGAGTATTCCAAAAATAGATGAAAGTCTACTAAATTACAGAGAAAAAATTGATGAGTTGGACAATTTAATCTCAGAAAAGGAAGAAGAAAGAGAAAACGCGAGAAACGAATTTCTAAATGCGGGTGGCAGTGAAATTGGCTCAGACAATACCGACAAGCAAACCATAGCAGATTATACACTTGCTGAAAAAACGATTAACAAAAAAGAGGACGAAATTAAAAAAGCAGAAGATGCCATAAAAGCTTGGGATATACGATTAAGCCAAATAGAAACAGAAATTGAGGAAATCGGATCATCAAAGGAAATTGGAAAATTTCGCAACTTTAAAGAAACAATGGCAAGTGTAGAATATATTTTGAACAACACTAAGGATCGGATTTTTGATGAGATTTTGAAATCCTTGGAAATCAACGCAAACACAAAATATCAAGAACTTACATACGGCAATCTTTCAACAGGTGGTAGATTAAACTTTAATAAGCAAGCAGATGGTACGGTGCAAGTGTCTATCAAAAACATCAATGATGGAGAACTCACGGGGCTTGGTACCGGTTTTCAGCGTATGAAGCAATTGTCAATTATTATGGCGATTATTTCTTCAAAAATTGGGAATAAGCGATTTGACTTTCCGTTTATTTCGGACGCACCTTTCTCTGAATTTGGGGACAATTTTATTAATAATTTTTTTGATATTGCACCCAAAGTCTTTACGCAAAGCATTATCCTCATAAAAGAATTATATGACTCCAAATCCGATGTTTATTTGAATGATTTGGGATTGAAAGTTCTGAAAAAAATGGAAAACGGCGAAATTCCCGGTACATTTTATGTGAATGTTATCGAAGAAAAAGCCGACACTACAAATTTGGTAACAAAAAATAAACCCTATGTAAATTAGAATATTATGGATGGTTCACAATTGAGAGATTTAATCGGTCAAAAACGACCAAGATATAAAGAGCAGTATAGACTTTTGATTGATAGTATTTCAAAAAAAGGAGATGCAAGTGGCAAAGGAGATTTTTCTTCTTTTGGAGCTTATTACCAGACTTATATGTATGCTTTTATAATTGGTTATAAATTAGGTAAACAGAACTTTATTCTACAAAATGAAAAATCAAATGACTTTTTTGTGTTTTCACAATGGAGTCCAATTGCAATCCGTGACTATATTGTTATGCTATTATTGAATAAATCAGAAGATTTTGGGTTTAAATGGATTGAATTAGAAGATGCAAGCTCTGAGACTATAGAAATATTTGTTGCTGAATTTATTCGTCAAATGGAAGGTTATGCCAATGCAGGTTTTGAGTATTTGCAAAATAAATGGGATAATGAGAACATGATGTTCCGTAATCCTTTTGTCTTTGTCAAAATTTTGGAGGAATTAATTTCGTGATTTTTGCTTAAAATTTTAATTAATGATTTCATCTAATGATATTTTTAAATTACTGAATAGCACCGAAAGCGCCCACATTGAACGCACAACGTCCACAGACAATATGGACAAATTCTGTCAGGCTATTTGTGCCTTTTCCAACGATGTTTCTGGAAGTGGAAAGAACGGTTATTTGATTATTGGCGTGCACGACAACGGAAAACTATCAAGGTTAAAGGTTGATGATAAGTTATTACTGAAAATTTCCAATATTCGCACTGATGGGAATATTTTGCCACAACCTGTTATGACAGTTGAGAAATTCTCATTTGACGATGGCGATGTATTGGTTACGGAAGTTCAACCCTCTGAATTTCCCCCCGTTCGTTATCGGGGACGTATTTGGGTGCGGGTTGGTCCAAGAAAAAGTATTGCTACAGAAGCGGAAGAAAAAATATTGACCGAACGTCGGTTGTCCAATGTACACACGTTTGACGCAATGCCCTGTTTGGGTACAACACTTGATGATTTGGATATAGCCATCATCAAAAAAGAATACCTGCCTAAAGCAGTTGCCGAGGAGGTGCTTTCTGAAGATAAACGTACTATTGATAAGCAACTCGCTTCACTAGGACTGTATGATTTGCGTTATAATTGTCCGACCAATGGAGCTATTGTTCTTTTTGGACTAAATCCGGAGCGTTATTTGCATGGTTCTTATATTCAATATGTCCGTTTCAAAGGGAAAGATCGCGCCGGAGACATCATTAATGAGCATAAATTTAGTGGAAATCTTTGTCGTGAGTTGCCTAAGGTTGACACTTTCATAGAAACAAGTATTGCGCAGAAGCGTCCTATTCCCGTGAGTGTGCTCCGTGAAGAAACTTTTTCAAAGTATCCCTATTGGGCAACTCGTGAGCTTTTAATGAACGCCATCATGCATCGTGATTATGAAACTAATGCACCTGTACAATTTTATGAATATGATGATAGAATTGATGTGCAAAATCCCGGCGGATTATACGGTAAAGTAACGCCGGATAATTTCCCAAACGTCAGTGATTACCGCAATCCGTTTATTGCTGAAGCAATGAAGGTGTTGGGCTATGTGAATCGTTTCAGTCGTGGTGTGTATCGAGTGCAAAAGGAATTAATGGAAAATGGAAACGGTAAAGCTGTTTTTGATTTTTCATTGGTAACGGCATTTAAGGTAATAGAGAATATTTCTGAGAAATATTTAGATGAAGGGTTTGGAGCGGAAACTACTCAAGAAAAGCCCAAGAAAAGCCCAAGAAACGTCCAAGAAACGTCCAAGAAACGTCCAAGAAGCATCCAAGAAGAAATTGTCGAAGCGATAAAAATAAACCCCACAATTACACGTAAAGAGTTGGAAAATCAATTGGGATATTCTCATGGAAAAATTAAATACCATATTTCTCAACTAGTCAAACAGGGTGTTATCAAACACGAAGGAGCTACAAAATCTGGGAAATGGGTAATTATAAATAAGGATTAGTTCTTTTATGCTGGAAAAGGCAAAGAAAACAATAAAGAAAAGAAAAACTGTAAAAATGTGTTTTTTGAACTAAGATAGGAAATGCAATATATTTATCTATAGGATTTTACAGTGGTTTATGGTTAAAACTCAAGGAAATGCGGTACAAACTCGGTACAAATCTGAAAATGCAAATATCTGATATCCAGTGAATAATCCTTGGAAAAGACGTTATTTTCGTAACTATTTGATAATCAAAAACAAGTAAATAGAATGTAACTTTCAATTTGTATCGCAAATCATGCAAAATGCTGAAATTAAATCTGTTGCATTTTCTGTATCGGAAAGTAAGATCCGTCAACTGGAAGTCTCCACAACACTGGAAGCTCAAATAATGAAAATGTAAGATACGGTCGGTTATGGTCCGACATTTCCGAAAGATCCGCGTGGTTTAACCTGTGTTCGGAACAGATGTGCATCAGTCCGGTTTTTTCTTGAAAGTCATCCTTGATGCCAAATCGGTTGCACGTTCTTCGGCTGTAAATCGCCAGTTTTCGTAAGGATCCTGCTTGCCATTCTTGTTGTAGTCCTTGAACTTATATCCCCCTCATTAATAATCTCATGGGTGCGCGTGTCAGGTTCAGGCTGCTCAGGTATATTTGCTCCGCCACAAGAAAAGAGAAGAAAAAACACCGAAAGATATGAAGTCAGAAAACAGGTAGTTTTTCTCAGATTAGTAGAGAATTATGTTGTAGGTTCAGCTTTGGGTTTTGAATGCGTGTTTGGAAAAGAAGGAAAAATATTTAATGGGTAATGCTTTCCTGATGAGAAGGTTTGTATTCTTTTTCTTTATTCTCAATGCTCTGAACCCGGCTATGGATGTTTGTAATTGTCCCTATATTTCCTTGAAAGCATTGAGGATGCTTCAGGATTGTCAATGACCTCTTTCTTTTCATCATCCCATCTCACAACACTTTGCGTATATAGTGAGATCATGGCAAGCTGAACCGTTGCCGTTGACCTGAAAGCATCTTCGGGAGTGCAGCTGATAATGCTTTTATCCTTGTTCCTCAGGGCTTTTATGAAGTTTTCAACATGATTTTCCTGCATGAGAGGTGCAGGAACAGGAATATCCTCCCTTACGGCGTTCCTTCCGGTCGGGAAAACAATTACTTTTGAGTCTTCCACGAAAATTGTTCCCTTGTCTCCATAGAAAAAGATCCCGTTGTTGAACTCTCTTGTCACATCTCCGTTGCCCCAGAGCCTGTGCTGCCAGAATACGGGAGCCTTTCTGAATCCGAATTTTACGTTTAGGGTATCAGGGGAGGTGATCTGACCTTTCAAAGCCAGAATTCCGCCTGTGGCATATATATCGTTGGGCATCCCCTCTCCCATCATTTTTCGAATTATGTCTATATGATGTATCCCCCAGTCAACCAGATGCCCATTGCCGTATTCCTTCTCAAGCCTCCACGACTTGTGGCCTATACTTGGACGGTAATCGAGTTTGGGGGCAGGTCCGCACCACTCCTCCCAGTCGAGTGAGGCAGGCGGCTCCTGAATCTTTGTGTCCTGTGGACCGGGATTATAATGGATCTGGGCAACTACCTGATGAATGTCTCCAATCTTTCCTTCCTTGATCAGCTCCGCGGCTTTCTGATATGATAATGCCTGGTGGCGCTGGAAACCAATCTGAACTATATTCCCGGCCTCACGTGCAGCCTTTACCATTGCAAGTCCTTCAGCAATATCGTATGCAAGGGGTTTCTCGCAATAAATGTGCAGGCCCTTCTTACAGGCTGCAATGAACTGCAAGGCATGCCAGTGAGGTATTGTGCCGATTATCACGGCATCAAGACCTTTCACATCGAGAAGCTCCGGATAATACTTGAATGTCTGTGGCTTGAAGCCCTGAAGTTTTTCCAGTTCCAGGGCGCTTGAGGAGAGATGCTCTGAGTCGACATCACAGACTGCTGCAATCTCAACGCCTCCTGCTTTAATCGCGGCTACTGCATCGACCATTCCGTACCAGCCGGAACCAATAAGTCCCAGTT
>Ga0255345_1002078_pt1 | contig 26481 bp, 39 predicted proteins | sample wastewater_treat_6_FD_192415 | JGI IMG/M metagenome (GOLD analysis project Ga0255345, IMG submission 192415) | Wastewater microbial communities from Lulu Island WWTP, Vancouver, Canada - plant20 | ecosystem: Engineered > WWTP > Wastewater > Unclassified | place: Canada: Vancouver, British...
GAGAGGATTTCTTTTGCATTGGGGCGGCGCGAAAACCAAGGGTCTCTTTTTCGTTCTGGCGCGTCGCTGCCGACCGCTCGCGGACAGGAGTCCAGCGAGGGTCGGCTTCAACGCGCCATCTTCGAAAGATAGCCGCCTTATTTTCGCGCAACAGCCCCGCCCCAATGGCAAAAGAAATCCTCTGCACCACGTCCTGCGGACGGCGGGCACGACAGGGCATTTTATTGAAGGGCCTTGCTGCAACCGTGGGGGGTGGCAGGGGCGAGCGTAAGGCACCAAAGGAGTGGCAAGGGGGCGTTGTGGGGCGGGGGTGGTGCGAGGAACAGCCACACGGACGGACACGGACAAACACGGACAAACACGGACGGACACGGACGGTGGGAGGTTGAAGGTTTAAGGTTGAAGGTTGCAGGTTGAAGGCACCGAAGAGGGGGCGATGGTTTTTCCTGAAACCTAGAACCTGGAACCGAAGTGAACGGTCGGAACAGCCTCTGCGCTCAGCGAGCGCAGCTACAGTACGGCCTTTTCACGCAAAACGAATCGGGAAAGTGTTGACCCATCGTTTCTTCGTATCTATCTTGGTGCCAGATTGCACGAAACAACTTAAAGTTGGGTGTGGAAGGACTGTTGGACATAAAAAGCATGAAATCTATAGCCATAATTATGACCATCGCGATGATGGCCACTTCCGTTGTTGCCAATGACATTAAGGAGAACACTTCCCACGCCCAATGGCTCACATCATGCTACGAGGAAATATTGACGATTAAACCAGGCATGGAACGAAAAGATTTAGATTCATTATTTACGCCGGATGGCGGAATTTCTTTTCGTATGGCCCAGACATTCCTTTACAAGAAAGCCAACATAATCAAAATTCACGTGCGCTTTCACATGCCAGACAATACGGACCTCTCCGCTCCGTATGACCCACATGACCTTATTGAAAGCGTTTCCTATCCTTTCCTCGAATACCCTACAGGTGATTAATATTTGTCCAACAAGGGGGTTCAGGGTGTTCTCCACAAGGTGTCGGGGTTCCTGCCCCCTGACGTTGGCCGTGTGATGGCATGATCACATTTGCATACATATATCCTACGTGGGCACTCTATTCGATTATCGCGATATTCGTCCTTCTGGCGATTCATGCGATGAAGGACATCTCGCGGCGCAAGCGACTATTGTCATACGGAGATGCCTCGAACCCATCGGAGTCAGAATTGTTAAGTGCCTTGTCGGCACTCAACGAGGAGTCCAGCGGGCGACTATTTGGGGTCAGCCGCCATTCCGTCGTTAATTTTCGAGGTCACCGGCTTGTTCTCATATGGGGAAATATTGGGGGGCTTTCTACAAATCGCGGCGGGGTCATCTGGGCTTTTGCCAAACACCTATATGTGCTCGGTTTTGCGCCAGACCGTGAATGGCTTTGTGCGCAAACAGATGTTCTTAAGGAGTGCGTGAGGGGAACGGATTGTTCGATATATTGGATTATTCATCCGAAGATATTGGAAAAAGAAATAAAGAGTTTGCCGCAATGAAAAGAATAACACACCTAATAACCACATTCCTTTGCTTAACAGGAATGGCGTGTGCCCAGTTAATATGGCCGACAAAAAGTGATGAGAAGTTAGAATGTGTACAAACGCCGAATGGATTTGCCGTAACACCGCTGGACGTCTCAGAAATGTTTGAACCTAGAAAATATCAGATTCGCATTTATGCTGATGAGACAAGTTACTACGTCGTTAGAGGTGGTTTAGGGCAGACCTTCAAGAAAGCGCAGAAGAATGGGGTCAAGATCGACGGGAAAACGGGTGTGGTTGTAAGAGACGGGGAACATCTGAAAGTCATAAATAGATTTGACGAGTTGAAGAAATAGGAGGCAGGCAACCATCGCTTGCGGGCTATCGCCAACCTGCGGTTGGCTCTGCTGAATGTTGACGTTGGGCGGGGGGGAGGGTGGGCTTTGCGCTTGGCGGGGGGCGGGGGGCGTGGTAGGTTGTCGCGCTTAACTTTTGGAAAACGAACGGTTTTATTGTGTCTAAAGAGGTTAAATTAGAGGCGCTTGGGCGTGCGCATGCGTTGGCGACGATCCGGAATATCGGGATTGTGGCGCATATTGACGCGGGCAAAACAACGACGACGGAGCGTATTTTGTATTACACCGGCCGGGAGCATCGGATGGGGGAGGTGCATGACGGGAATACGGTGATGGATTGGATGGCGCAGGAGCAGGAGCGGGGGATCACCATTACCAGCGCGGCGACGACGTGCTTTTGGCGGGGGCAGCAGATTAATATTATTGATACGCCGGGGCATGTGGATTTTACGGCGGAGGTGGAGCGGTCGCTGCGGGTGCTGGATGGGGCGGTGACGGTGTTGTGCGCGGTGGGGGGGGTGCAGCCGCAGTCGGAGACGGTGTGGCGGCAGGCGAACAAGTACCGGGTGCCGCGGGTGGCGTTCGTGAATAAGATGGACCGGACGGGGGCGTCGTTTGAGCGGGTGCTGGGGGAGTTGCGCGAGAAGTTGCTGGCGCCGGCGGTGGCGGTGCAGATTCCGTGGGGGAGGGAGGAGCATTTTGCGGGGGTGGTGGATTTAATCCGCATGCGGGCGCTGACGTTTGATGAGGAGTCGCTGGGGGTGAAGAGGGGGGGGCGGGAGATTCCGGAGGAGCTGGCGGCGGCGGCGCGGGCGGCGCGCGAGGAGCTGCTGGTGGCGGTGGCGGAGTCGGATGAGGAGCTTTTGAATTTGTATCTGGAGACGGGGGATTTGCCGGAGGAAAAGTTGGTGGAGGGGATTCGGCGGGCGACGGTGGGGAACCGTATGGTGCCGGTGTTGTGCGGGACGAGCTTGCGGAACAAGGGTATTCAGCCGCTGCTGGATGCGGTGGTGGATTTTTTGCCGTCGCCGCTGGATATTCCGCCGGTGCAGGGGCGGCATCCGAAGACGGATGATGTGTTGGAGCGGGCAACGAGTGATTACGAGCCGTTGTGCGCGCTGGCGTTCAAGGTGGCGACGGATGCTTTTGTGGGGCGGCTGGTGTTTATGCGGGTTTATTCGGGTGAGCTGAAGAAGGGGGCGAATGTGTGGAACCCGCGGACGCAGAAGCGTGAGCGGGTGATGCGTTTGATTCGCTTGCATGCGAATGCCCGCGAGGAAGTGGATGTGTTGTATTCGGGGGAGATTGGCGCGATTGCGGGAATCAAGGGGGTGGGAACGGGGGATACGTTGTGCGCGGAGCAGAAGCCGATTGTTCTGGAGCGGATTCAGTTTCCGGAGCCGGTGATTTCGATGGCGATTGAGCCGAAGACGCAGGTGGACAAGGAGAAGTTGCAGGCGGCGCTGGTGGATTTGGCGGATGAGGATCCGACGTTCCAGGTGGCGCAGAACGCGGAGACGGGGCAGACGATTATTCAGGGGATGGGGGAGTTGCATTTGGAAATTTTGCGCGACCGGATGTTGCGTGAGTTCAAGGTTCGGGCGAACGCGGGGCGGCCGATGGTGGCGTATCGCGAGACGATTACGACGGCGGGGCGGGCGGAGTTTACGTTTGACCGGGAGCTGGCGGGCAAGCGGCATTATGCGATGGTGGGAGTGGCTCTGGAAAAAAATGAGCGGGGGAGTGGAAATAGTGTTGACTTCAAAATTTCATCTGATTTAATGCCGCACGATTTTCGGTCTGTTGTGGAGGAAGGTATCCGCGATGGACTGAGCACGGGTGTGCTGGGCAATTACCAGCTCGTGGACATTCGGGTGACGGTGGTCAACGGCCACTGGCATCCGGTGGACTCGTCGGAAGTTGCTTTTCGTACGGCGGCCTCGATGGCGCTGCACGAAGCGGCGAAGGCGGCGCACCCGGCGTTGCTCGAACCGATCATGGCTCTTGAGATCGTGACGCCCGAAGAACATTTGGGCGACGTTCTCGGTGACCTGAACGCGCGGCGCGGCCAAGTGACGGACGTGGCGCAGCGGGAGGGGGTGCGGGTGATTGAGGCTTCCGTGCCTTTGGCGGAGCTGTTCGGGTACGCGACGACATTGCGTTCTTTGACACGTGGACGCGCCGGCTACACGATGGAACCGACTCGGTTGGACCTCGTGCCGGAGAATTTGTGCCGAGAATTGATGAACCGTTGAGAGAGAAAACATGAGTGGACAACGCATTAGAATACGGTTGCGGGCATTCGACCACCGGATGCTGGACCAATCGGCCATTGAGATCGTGGAGACGACCAAGCGCACGGGCGCCCGTGTGGCGGGTCCGATTCCGCTGCCGACCCGGATTGAGCGGTACACGGTCAACCGCAGCGTTCACGTGGACAAGAAGTCCATGGAGCAGTTTGAAATTCGCACGCATAAGCGTCTCCTGGACATTATTGACCCCACGGCGAAGACGGTGGATGAGCTGAAGAAGCTGAATTTGCCGGCTGGCGTGGACATTCAAATTAAGATTTAAGGGCAGGAAACCATGCAAGCATTGATTGGCAAGAAAATCGGCATGACCCGCGTCTATGATGACGACGGTGTGCAGGTGCCGGTGACCGTGGTGCAGGTGGGGCCGTGCACGGTGGTGCAGCGCAAGCGCGCGGAGTCGGATGGCTACGAGGCGGTGCAGCTCGGTTTTATCGAGCAGAAGGAACAGCGCCTGACCCTGCCGGAGAAGGGGCATTTCAAGAAGGCCGGCGTGAAGCCGACGAAGGTGTTGCGCGAGGTGCGTCTGGCGGATGGCGAAGAGGCCGAGGCCGGTGACGTGGTGACCGCCAAGATTTTCGAGGGTGTGAAGTACGTGGATGTGCTGGGCCACAGCAAGGGCAAGGGCTTCCAAGGGGTTGTCCGTCGCTTCAAGTTTGGCGGTGGCCGGGCGAGTCACGGCGGCGGCTGGCGTCGCAAGCCGGGGTCCATTGGCAACCGCGAATGGCCGGGGCGTATCTTTAAGAACAAGAAATTGCCGGGTCAAATGGGTTCGAAGGACGTTACCACGCAGAACTTGCGCGTGGTGAAGGTGCTGGCGGACGACAACGCGCTGTTGCTGGAAGGCGCCGTGCCAGGGCCGGCGGGGGGCCTTGTGCTGGTTCGCAAGGCAATCAAGAAGGCATAGGCATCATGAAGAAGCTGACTGTATATAATATGAATGGCGAAACCGCCGGCGAACAGGAAATCGCGGCGGGTTTGCTGGAACTGAAACGTGGTTCGCAGGCTGTGACGGATGTGGTGACGGCGTACCGGGCGGGTCTCCGCGCGGGTACGGCATCCACCAAGAAGCGCAGTGAAGTGCGCGGCGGCGGTCGCAAGCCGTTCCGTCAAAAGGGTACGGGTCGGGCGCGCCAAGGCTCCAGCCGTTCGCCGATTTTGCGTGGCGGCGGCGTGGTGTTTGGTCCGCAGCCGAGGGATTTTTCCAAGAAGGTGAACAAAAAGCTGGCGACGCTGGCGTTTCGTCGCGCGCTGAGCGAGAAAATCGCGGCGGGCGCGGTGAGCGTGGTTGACGGGTTGGAGGCGATGGAGCCGAAGACCAAGGTTTTGGCGGGCTGGTTGAAGAAGGTGGCGGGTGACCGCAAGGCTTTGCTGGTGACGGCGGAGCCGGTGGCTGCCTTGAACCGGGCGGTGCGGAATATGACGCAGGCCGAGGCGACCACGGCGGCGCAGGTGACCACCTATCAAGTGCTTCGTTATCCGGTGATCTTTACGGATGCGGCGGGCCTGGAGGTTCTGAAGAAGCGTCTGGGCGAAGAGGTGAAGGCATGAAGAGTTTGCTCATCAAGAGATTGCTGGTGACGGAAAAGGGCACGCGCCTGAAAGAGGGCGTGAACCAATATCTGTTTGAAGTGGACCGTGAGGCCAACAAGCTGGACATCCGCCGTGCGGTGGAGAAGCAGTTCCAGGTGAAGGTGGCTTCGGTGAATACGATGAATCGTCCGGGCAAGGCGAAGCGCCTTCGCACGGCTTCCTATGGTCGCACGGCGGCCTGGAAGCGTGCGGTGGTGACATTGGAGCCGGGCCAGACCATCGAAATGGCATAACGAGGTTGCGAACATGGGTCTGAAAAAATACAAACCAGCCACGTCATCCCTGCGTTTTACGACGCTGTCGGATTTCGAGGGCGTGAGCAAGAAGCGACCGGAACGCCGGTTGCGTAGCATCAAGAAGAGCAAGGCCGGGCGCAACGCGCAGGGGCGGATTACCATTCGTCATCGCGGCGGCGGTCACAAGCGGTTTCTGCGGGAAGTGGATTTCAAGCGCAGCGACAAGCTGAACATTCCGGCGAAGGTGCAGGCGATTGAGTATGATCCGAACCGTACGGCGCGGCTGGCTCTGCTGGCGTATGCGGATGGCGAAAAGCGCTATATTCTGGCTCCGAACGGCGTGCAGCCGGGGGCCGTCCTGATGGCGGGTCCCGATGCCGAGCCGGTGGATGGCAACGCGCTGCCGCTGGGTTCCATTCCCATGGGCATGACGATTCACGCGATTGAATTGACGCCGGGCGGCGGCGCCAAGCTGGTCCGCAGCGCGGGCATGGCGGCACGTATCGCGGCGCGCGATGGCGATTTCGCGCAGGTGCGGCTGCCTTCGGGCGAGTTGCGCCGGTTGCGCGTGACGTGCTATGCCACGATTGGCCAGGTGGGCAATCTGGAACACGAAAGCATCACGCTGGGCAAGGCCGGGCGCAAGCGCTGGAAGGGTATTCGCCCGACGGTGCGCGGCGTGGCCATGAACCCCGTGGACCACCCGATGGGCGGCGGCGAAGGCCGGACTTCGGGCGGTGGCCACCCGGTGACGCCGTGGGGCCAGTTGACCAAGGGCAAGAAGACGCGCAGCGGTCGGAAGCCTTCGAGTAAATTCATTGTGGAACGCAGAAAGAAGAAGAAGTAACATGGCACGCTCAATTAAAAAGGGTCCATATGTGGAAGCCCACCTGATGAAGAAGGTGGATGCCATGAATGAGAGCGGCGGCAAGCGGCCGATTAAGACGTGGTCGCGGCGCAGCATGATTCTGCCCGAGTTTGTGGGGCATACGTTCTTGGTACATAATGGCAAGGTTTTCACGAATGTGTTTGTGACGGAAAACATGGTGGGTCACCGGTTGGGCGAGTTTGCGCCGACGCGGACCTTCCGCCGTCACGGTTCGGCGACGGATAAGACCGTTGCGTTGAAGTAGAGTTTTTGATTATGTCGGGCTTCCGGCGTTGGTGGCGACTCGTATGGGTCGTTCCGGCACTAGGAGCCGCGGTTGCCGCGGGCTGGTTTATCCGCGCGTGGTGGCCGGAAGATGGTTCTTTGATGACGAGGCCGGCGCACGCGCCGGCGAGTCTTGAGGCGGAGACGGGCTTGGTGCCCGATGTTCCGCTTGAGGCGGAGACGACCGTGAATGCGGGGCTGTCCGCGCGGGTTGAGGAAACCAAACCCATCCGCACGGACGGGCCAGCAACAGCGGCCGTGGGCGGCGCGGCGGATGGTCAACAAGATGTCTTGCTGGATCTGGTGACCAGCGAGTCGCGGCTGGTGACAGCGCGGCTGGTGGAAGAGGTTGCCGGATTGCAGCGCGAGCTGGACGAGCAACAACGGAGAATCCGTAAGTTGAGCGAAGCTCTGGCGGAAGCGCAGGCCGTGCTGGATGTGAATGAGGCGCGGCGGGCGACGGCGGCTGGAGCGTCAGCGGCCCCCCCGGCGGATGTGCCGGTTGAGGCGCGGATCGTGGATGTGAATCCCGAGCTGGGTCTGGTGGTGCTGAATCAGGGCGCGCAGCAAGGTGTGCGATACGGGTTGCCGTTGACGGTTCTTCGGGATCGGCGGCGGGTGGCCCGGATTCGAGTTGTGGATGTGAGAGATTATATCGCCGGCGCGGCGGTTGAGGAAACCGTGCGTGGCGATTATCCCCAAGCGGGAGATCGGGCGACGCTGATGCGCGCGCCGGGTCCCTGAGGTGAGGAAAGAAAACATGGAAATTAAGGCAACAACAAGGTATGTGCGAATGTCGCCGACCAAGGCGCGTAATCTGACGCGGGCCATCACCGGCCTGAGCGTGGGCGAGGCGCTGCGGGTGGTGGAATTGAACCAACGCAAGGCGGCGGTGCATTTGGGCAAGACGCTGAAGTCAGCGATTGCCAACGCCGAGAACAACGCGGACTTGTCAGCGGACAAGCTGTGGGTGACGAAGGCGGTGGTGGAGAACGGGCCGACGTTGCGGCGCTTTTGGCCGCGTGCGCGTGGTTCGGCTTCGCCCATTCGCAAGAAAACCAGTCATATTTTCATAACGCTGAGCGACACCAAGCCGGCGCGCAAGAAGTAGGGAAAAAGGAGGCGCATTTTGGGCCAAAAAGTCAATCCGATTGGATTCCGCACGGCGGTCCACAAAGAGTGGAAGAGCCGCTGGTTCGCGGAGAGAAAAGATTTCGGCGATCTTCTGAATGAGGATTTGCTGATTCGCGACATGGTGCAGCAGAAGCTGAAGGATGCGGCGGTGGCCGACATCCATATCGAGCGGTATGCCCAGCGCGCCCGCGTGACGGTGTTCACGGCGCGTCCCGGCGTGGTGATCGGCCGCAAGGGCGAGGGCATTGACCAACTGCGCGAAGAGCTGGCGAAAAAGACCGGCAAGGAAATTTATGTGGAAATCAAGGAAGTGCGCAATCCGGATGCCAACGCGCAGTTGGTGGCGGAGAACATTGCGTTGCAGATTGAGCGCCGGGTGGCGTTCCGGCGGGCAATGAAACGCGCGCTGCAACTGGCGATGGACATGGGTGCCCAGGGCATCCGCGTGCAGGCTTGCGGCCGGCTGGGTGGCGCTGAGTTGGCGCGCACCGAGCATTACATGGTCGGCAAGGTGCCGTTGCAGACGCTGCGCGCTGATGTGCAATACGGTTTTGCGGAAGCGAATACGCTGGCCGGCAAAATCGGGATTAAGTGTTGGATTTGCCAGCAGCCGGAAACGGCTGCCCCGGCCCCGCGCAAGGAGAAGTTCTATGCCCCTAATGCCTAAACGAGTGAAGTATCGCCAGAGCCAGCGCGGTTCGCGCAAGGGCATGGCGATGTCTGGCAACACCCTGGCGTTTGGCGAGTATGGCCTGCGCGCCATGGAACGCGCCTGGATCACGAACATCCAGATTGAAGCCGCGCGCGTGGCGATGAACCGCGAAATGAAACGCAAGGGCAAGCTGTGGATTCGCATTTTCCCCGACAAGTCCTATTCGAAGAAGCCGCTGGAAGTCCGCATGGGCAAAGGCAAGGGCGCGATTGAGGGCTGGGTGGCGGTGGTGCGTCCGGGTCGCATCTTGTTTGAAATTGACGGCGTGCCGGAGGCGCTGGCGGTGTCGTGCATGCGCTTGGCGGCGACCAAGTTGCCGATTCGCACGACGTTTGTGCGGCGCGGCTACACCCTGTAATGAGGTAGGAGCAAGCAGCGATGAAGGCGAAGGAAATCCGAGATTTGTCGGCGGAAGAACAGGCGCACCGTCTGGCTGAAGCCGAGAAGGAATTGTTGAATTTGCGGATCCAGCAGGCGGCGGGCCAGTTGGACAAGCCCGATCGCGTCCGGCGTATCCGGCGCGAACTCGCGCGCATCCGCACCATCATGAACGAGGCGCAAGGCGCAAGGTAGGAATTATGGCGACTGAAACAAGAAATTCGCGCAAGGAGCGCATCGGCGTCGTGACAAGCGATGCTATGAATCGGACCGTGGTGGTCTTGGCGGAACGCCGCGTGGCCCACCCGATGTATGGCAAGATTATACGCCGTACCAAGAAATACTATGCGCACGACGAGAACAACGAAGCCAAGAAGGGCGATCGGGTTCGGATTGTGGAAACCCGCCCGATAAGCCGCACCAAGCGGTGGCGGGTGGCGGAAATCCTGATTCGCGCCGGCGGAAGCGAGGTGCAGACATGATCCAGATGGAAACCGAATTGCCCGTGGCCGATAATACCGGCGCGCGCCTGGCCAAGTGCATCAAGGTGCTCGGTCAAGGCAAAACGGTGGCGCAAATCGGGGACATCATCAAGGTGTCCATCCGCGAAGCGCAACCGCTGGGCATGGTCAAGAAGGGCGAAGTTCACCGCGCGTTAATCGTGCGGACCGCCGCGCCCATCCGGCGCGCGGATGGCTCGACGCTGACGTTTGACCACAACGCCGTCATTTTGATTGATGATCAGAAGAACCCGCGCGGCAGCCGTATTTTCGGCCCCGTGGCTCGCGAATTGCGCGAATTGAACTATATGAAAGTCATTTCCCTGGCTCCCGAGGTGCTGTGATGAAGAAACAGAAGATGCATGTTCGTCGCGGTGACATTGTCCGGGCCATTTCTGGCGCGGATGCGGCCAGCGGGAAGACGGGCAAGGTTCTCAAGGCGTATCCCAAGACCGGGCGCGTGCTGGTCGAGGGGTTCAACTTCGTGAAGAAGCACTTGCGCAAGTCACAGGACAACCCCAGCGGTGGCATTGTCACTCGCGAGGCCCCGATGGCGGCTTCCAAGCTGGTGGTGGTGACGCCCGCAGCGAAGAAATCAGAGAAGGAATAAGGCGGTAGCCCATGTCAATTCTGAAAGAAAAATATAAAAAAGATGTTGTGCCCGCGCTGAAGGCCACCGGGCGGTTCCCGTCGGCCATGGATGTGCCCCGCTTGTCGAAAGTGGTGGTCAACATGGCGGTGAACGCGCTGGTGGAGCGCGAGGTGCTCAAGCAGGTGGCCGAGGATTTGGCGAAAATCACCGGCCAGAAGGCGATTATTCGCAGGGCGACGAAGAACATTTCGAACTTCAAGCTGCGTGAAGGCATGGCCGTTGGCGCGAAGGTGACGTTGCGCGGCGAGCGGATGTATGAATTCATGGAGCGCTTGATTCACGCCACGTTGCCGCGTATTCGCGACTTCCGGGGCGTGTCGCCCAAGTCCTTTGACGGCCGCGGCAATTACTCGCTGGGCCTGAAGGAGCAGTCGCTGTTCCCGGAGATCGAGTCGGACAAGGTCAAGCGGGTGCAGGGGATGGATATTACGGTTGTAACCACGGCGCAAAACGATGAGGACGCGCGGGAGCTGTTGAGGCTGCTGGGCGTTCCGTTCTCAGGCGCATAACATTTTGGAAAGAGAGGCAAGACCTTGGCAAAGATATCATGGATGGTAAAAGCGGAACGCGAACCGAAGTTCGCGGCGCGGAAGTATCATCGCTGCCGGCGGTGCGGCCGGTCGCGCGCGTATATCCGCAAGTTTCAGTTGTGCCGAATTTGTTTTCGCGAGCTGGCGTCCGCGGGGAAGATCCCGGGCGTGGTGAAGGCCAGTTGGTAAGGCGGGAGGTAAACGATGAGCTGTTCTGATCCCATTGCGGACATGCTGACCTGCATCCGCAACGCAAGCAAGGCCGGGTTGCCGGCCGCTGAGATGGGCCATTCCCGCTTGAAGGCGGAGATTGCCCGCATCATGAAGAAAGAGGGCTATGTGGCCGATGTGGCCGAAAGCGACGCCGATGGCAAAAAGCGGTTGCGCGTGGTTCTGAAGTACGATTACAACGAAAAACCCATTATCCAGCAGTTGCGCCGAGTGAGTCGGCCGGGTCTGCGGCGCTACGTGGGCGCGGGCGAGATTCCGCGCGTGCGCGGCGGCCTCGGCACGGCGGTGCTCAGCACCAGCCGCGGATTGATGACCGATCGCGAGGCCCGCGCGGCCCGCGTGGGCGGAGAAGTTCTCTGCCAAATCTGGTAAGGAAGGCAAGGGAAGATCATGTCGAGAATTGGCAAACAACCGGTTCGCGTGCCCGCGGACGTCACCGTGACGGTGGCGGATGGCGCGGTGACCGTCAAGGGCCCCAAAGGGGAATTGTCGTTGCGGCTGCCGGATGGCATCAGCCTCGCCCAGGAAGGCGCGGTGATTACGCTGTCCCGCAGTGGTGACAGCAAGCAGATGCGCGCGGACCACGGCACGACCAAGGCGCTGTTGCAGAATATGGTGACGGGCGTCAAGGATGGGTATAGCCGCGAATTGGAAATTCAGGGCGTGGGCTTTAAGGGCAGTGTGGTCGGCAAGCAGTTGACGCTGAACGTTGGCTATTCGCACCCGGTGGAATACACCGTGCCCGAAGGCGTTGAGGTGTCCGTCACGGACGGCACCCAGATCAAGGTCAGTGGCATTGACAAGCAGTTGGTGGGGCAGGTGAGTGCGCGCATCCGTTCCTTCCGTCCGCCGGAGCCCTACAAGGGCAAGGGCGTTCGCTATAAGGACGAGCATGTGCAGCGCAAGGCAGGCAAGACGGTGACATAACCATGAAAATGAAGAACTTGAAAGACTATCGAATTCGCCGGCATCGGCGTTTGCGCCAGAAGCTGCAAGGCACGGCGGAGCGTCCCCGGATGTGCGTGTTTGTTTCCAATCACCACTTCTATGTGCAGTTTGTGGATGACATCGCCGGCAGGACGCTGGCGGCTGTCTCGACGCTCGGAAGCGAATTGAAAGGGCAGAAACTGAACGTGGAAACGGCCCAGAAGCTTGGCGCGCTGGCGGCCCAGGTGGCCAAGGAAAAAGGCGTGACGGCAGTTGTGTTTGATCGCGGCGGCTTCGCCTACGGCGGACGCCTGCGGGCGTTGGCCGATGCGGCGCGCGCCGGCGGCTTGCAGTTTTAATCGCCCCCACCCAGAGATGAGGATAATCGGATGATGAAACGCGAAAATGATAAGAACGAAGTAGGTCAGAAGAGCCCTTCCGAGGCGATGGAGCGCGTGGTGGAAGTGAACCGTTGCGCGAAGGTCGTCAAGGGTGGCCGGCGCTTCAGCTTTTCGGCGCTGGTGGTCGTGGGCGATCGCGATGGTCAGGTTGGCTATGCGCTGGGCAAGGCGCGTGAGAACGCTGATGCCATTCGCAAGGCCACTGAGATGGCGCGCCGCAACATGGTCAAGATTACCATGCGCGACCGCACCATTCCGCACGAGGTCATCGGCCGCTGTGGCGCGTCCCGCGTCATGCTGAAGCCGGCTTCCAAGGGAACGGGCGTGATTGCCGGCGGCGGCGCGCGCGCGGTTCTGGACCTCGCGGGAGTTCGCGATGTGCTGTGCAAGTCGCTGGGCGCATCCAGCCCGTTGAACGTGGTCAAGGCCACCATGGATGGTTTGATGCAGTTGCGCTCCCGCGAAGAAATCGCCGCGCTGCGCCAATAAATCGAAGGGATCGAACATGAATTTGCATTCTTTGAAAAACAACCGCGGCGCGAAGAAGCGCCGCATGCGCGTGGGCCGGGGCGAATCCTCCGGCAAGGGACGCACGGCCGGCAAAGGCAACAAGGGCCAGATGAGCCGCACGGGTCACAAGCATCGTCCGCTGTTTGAAGGCGGTCAGATGCAGTTGATCCGCCGGATTCCCAAGCGTGGCTTCACCAGCCCCAACCGCGTGGAATATGTGGGTTTGAACGTGGGCGAGCTGGTCAAGCTGGTGCCGGGCGACATCACGCCGGAGGCATTGGTGGCCGTGGGCCGCGTCAGCGCCCGTGACCGGATCAAAGTTCTCGGCGGCGGTGACATCACCGAAGCCCGCAACGTGACCGCTCATGGCTTCAGCGCGACGGCGCGCGCCAAGATTGAGCAGGCCGGTGGCACCTGCGTAGTGATATCCTAGTGACCTGAACCGAGAGAGGCTCCGATGCTTTCCGCTTTCACCAACAGTTTCAAGATTCCCGAGCTGCGCCAGCGCATTTTATTTACAGTTGCGCTGATTTTCCTGTGTCGGCTCATCTCGGTGATTCCCACGCCGGGCGTGAATGCGGCGTTGCTGCGCACGATTATGGATCGCATGGCGATGAGCAGCGGCGACATGGGTTTCATGGGGTTGCTGGACCTCTTCAGCGGTGGCGCGCTCACGCAAGCCGCCATCGGCGCGCTGGGGATTATGCCCAGCATCAGCGCCTCCATTATTTTGCAGTTGCTGACGGCTGTGGTGCCTGCGCTTGAGCGGTTGGCTCGCGAAGGCGATGCGGGCCGCCAGCAGATCATTCAATACGGCCGCTATCTGACGGTGGCGCTTTGCCTTGTGCAGGGCTACGCGATGGCCGCCGTGCTGTTGCGCCCCGCCGCGCTGGGCTTGCAAGTAATGGAAGGCGAAGTCATCGTCACGCTGCCGCGCGTGCCGTTTATCCTCTTGACCATTCTCACCATGACCACCGGCACGATGATGCTGATGTGGCTGGGTGAGCAGATTACCGCGCGCGGGATTGGCAATGGCATTTCGCTGATTATCACCATCAGCATTGTCAGCCGCCTGCCGGGCGCGATCAGCCAGTCCGTCAACATGTTCCGTGCCGGCTCGGCTAACGTATTCATGCTGGTGGCCATGCTGGTGCTGGCGTTTCTGGTGATTGGCGGCGTGATTGCCGTGACCCAGGCCCAGCGCAAGATTCCGGTGCAGTACGCCAAGCGGGTTGTGGGCCGCAAGACCTACGGCGGGCAGAGCACCTATATGCCGCTGCGCGTGAACTATTCCGGCGTTATGCCCATCATCTTCGCGCAGGCCATCCTGATGTTCCCGCAACGGCTCCTCATGATGATTCCCTCGCAGGCCGTCAAGAGCTTTGCGGAAGTTCACCTGCGCTATGCCGGTCCGACCTACCTCATTCTCTATTCGCTGATGATTCTCTTCTTCTCCTATTTCTGGGTGGCCACCCAGTTCCATCCGGTGCAAATTGCGGATGATTTGAAGAAGTACGGCGGCTACGTCCCCGGCATTCGCCCGGGCAAGCCCACGGCTGAATTTCTCGACCGCGTCATGACCCGCATCACGCTGGCCGGCGCGATTTTCCTCACCATCATCGCGGTGTTGCCCATGATTTTGGCGGAGCAATTCCACATTCCACACATGGTGGCGCAATTCTTTGGCGGCACCAGCTTGTTGATTATTGTGGGTGTCATGCTCGACACGATGCGTCAGGTGGAATCGCATCTGGTCACACGCCACTATGACGGCTTCCTGCGCAAGGGCCGTCTGCGCAGCCGACGCTAATTCGTCCGCTGGAGAAAGGGAACCGCATGAAGGCAATTATTCTACTGGGCGCGCCGGGCGCAGGAAAAGGAACCTTGGCGGAAGGCGTTCGCAATGCCACCTCGTTTATTCACGTTTCCACTGGCGACATGTTGCGCGCGGCTATCAAGGCGGGTACCGAGACCGGTTTGGAAGCCAAGGCGTTCATGGATAAGGGTGAGCTGGTTCCGGACAACGTCATTTTACGCATCGTCAGCGAACGTCTCGCGCAGGGCGCACCGGAAGATCAATATATGTTCGATGGTTTTCCGCGCACGCTGGAGCAGGCCCGGCAACTGGATGAAACCCTCGCGCAACATGACGCGAAGGTGAATCAAGTTTTTTTGCTGGAAGTCCCCACGCCGGTTATTGTCAGTCGCTTGAGCGGCCGACGCATTTGCAAGAGCTGTGGCGCGGTCTATCACGTCACCAATATTCCCCCCAAAGTGGCGGACGTTTGCGACCAGTGCGGGGGGCCGCTGTATCAGCGCCCGGACGACAGCGAAGCCACCGTGCTCAACCGCTTGGACGTGTATCAGCGCCAGACGGCCAGCCTCATTGATTTTTATGAGCGTAAGGGCGTTCTCGTGCGTATCAACGCCGGCAGCGATCCCCAGTCGGCCACCGCCGAATTGTTGTCTAAACTGAACTAATTCCGGCGGCTGGCGAGATGATTCCCATCAAAACAGGCGCCGAAATTGATGGGATGCGTGTCGCCTGTCAAATTTCCGCAGAAATTCTGGCGGAAGTGGCGGCGGCGGTCCGGCCCGGCATGACCACCGGCGACCTGGACGCGTTTGCGGCCGAGCGGATGCGGGCGAGGGGAGTGCAAAGCGCATTTCTAGGCTACGCTGGTTTCCCGGGCGCCACGTGCATTTCGCTGAATGACGAAGTTGTTCACGGCATTCCGGGCAATCGCGTGATTAACGCAGGCGATTTGGTCAGCGTGGACCTTGGTGTCACGGCGGAAGGTTTCATCGGTGACAACGCCACCACCGTGTGCGTGGGCGAGGTGGACGAAGAATCCGCGCGTCTGGTGGCCGTATGCGAGGCTGCCTTGGCCGCCGGTGTGGATGCCGCTCGCGCCGGAAACCGTGTGGGCGATATTGGCCATGCCGTGCAAACCGTCACCGAGGCGGCCGGGTTTTCCGTAGTGCGCGATTTTTGCGGCCATGGCGTTGGCCGAAAATTGCACGAAGACCCGCAAATTCCCAACTTCGGCACACCGGGGAAGGGGCCGGAATTGAAACCGGGAATGACGCTGGCGATTGAGCCGATGATCAACCAAGGGACGTTCCGGGTGGAAATTTTGGCAAACGGCTGGACCGTGCGAACCCGCGATCGCAAGCGTTCCGCCCATTGCGAACACACGGTGCTGGTGGCGCCGAAAGGCCCGGCGGAGATTTTGACGTGCGCGGAAAAGAAATAATAGTGCTGGACGCCAAGGTGACAAGTGTGATAGACATGCGCGTTTTCCGAGCCCGATTGGGCAACGGACATGAAATTACGGCGTATCTTCCGCGGCCAAAAGCATCCGCGCCGGGTGTGGTTTGTGCTCCGGGTACGCCGCTTCGTGTCGCCATGTCGCCGTTTGACATGGGGCGTGGAGAAATCGTGGAAGTGTTGAAGACAGAGGCCGAAACATGAAAGTACGGACATCAGTAAAAAGAATTTGCGAGCGCTGCAAGATTGTGCGTCGCAAGGGTGTGGTGCGGGTCATCTGCACCAATCTGCGACATAAACAGCGCCAAGGATAAGGTCAGGAGAAGTAGAACAATGCCCAGAGTGATTGGTGTAGATATTCCCGGTAAAAAGCGCGTCGAGTATGCGCTGCAGTATATTTATGGCGTCGGTCCCACCGTCGCCCGCGAGGTGCTCGAACGCCTCAATATTGATCCGGGCAAAAAAGCGGACGACCTTTCCGGTGAAGAAATTGCCGGCTTGGCGAAAATGTTGCAGGAAGAATATGTGGTGGAAGGTGATCTTCGCCGCGAAACCACGGCCAACATTCGCCGGCTGGTTGCCGTCAACTGCTACCGCGGCATTCGTCACCGCAAGGGCCTGCCCGTTCGTGGTCAGCGCACCAGCACCAATGCCCGCACCCGCAAGGGTCCGCGCAAGACCGTCGGCGCCGTGCGCGGCAAGGAAGCCCGCTCGGCCGCCAAGAGCGCCGCGAAATAATTTCAAGGAACTGAATCATGGCTGAAGAAAAAAAAGATAAAGAGAAAACAGTGAAGGAAGCCCCCGCAGCGGCCCCCGCGGCAGAACCTAAAGCGGCTGCGCCGGAAGCTCCGGCGGCGGCGCCTGCCGCTCCGGCGGACCCATTGGCCACCGGCACGGAGGAAGCCAAGCCGGCTCCCCGTCGTCGCGTCAAGGGTTCCAAGAACATTCCCGTCGGCGTGGTCCATATTTTGGCCTCGTTCAACAACACGGTCGTCAGCATCACGGACCCGGCCGGCAACGTCATTTCCTGGAGCAGTGGCGGGCGTTGTGGCTTCAAAGGCTCGCGCAAGAGCACGGCCTATGCGGGCACCGTCATCACGCAGGAAGCCTGCAAAGTGGCGCTTGGCCACGGCCTGCACGAAGTCAGCGTGCTGGTTCAGGGCCCCGGCTCCGGCCGCGAGTCCGCCATCCGCGCGGTTCAAGCCGCCGGCTTGACCATCACGTCGGTTCGCGACATCACCCCCGTGCCGCACAATGGCTGTCGGCCGCGCAAACGTCGCCGCGTATAAACCAATTTCAAGAAAGAGGAAATTACCATGGGTAGATATATTGGACCGGCCTGCAAGCGTTGCCGCCGGGTAGGCATCAAACTATTCCTGAAGGGCGACCGCTGCTATATGGCCAAGTGCCCGATTGAACAGGGTCACCCCGTGCCCGGCATGCACGGTGGCCGCCGTCCGCGGCTGAAAGACTACGGTTTGCAACTGCAGGAGAAACAACGTCTGCGCCTCATGTATGGCATGCAGGAAGGGCAGTTCCGCCTGTTTTTCCAACGCGCTCTGCGCGCCCGTGGTGTCACCGGCGAAATTTTGCTGCAAGCGCTCGAAATGCGTCTGGACAACATCGTCTATCGCATGGGTTTGGCCCCGTCGCGCCGCGCCGCGCGCCAGTTTGTGCGCCACGGCCATGTGCGCGTCAACGACATCAAGGTGAACATTCCGTCCTACAAAGTGAAGGCCGGCGATGTCATTCAGGTGCGCGACGCCAAACGCAGCCGCGAGTACGCCAAGGCCCATCTGGACGCCGCCGAAAGTCGCGGCTGGCCCTCGTGGCTCAACGTGGACAAGAGCGCCTTCAAGGCTGAAGTCCTCCACGTGCCCTCCCGCGAAGAAATCGCGCCGGTGGTCAATGAGCAGTTGATTGTCGAATTGTATTCCAAGTAAAAACCTAAACCCACCGCCATACGCCCCGGTTAACGCCCGGAGCTGGAAGGAGAAACAAACATGAGTACTCGTCTCAGCCGGTTTGAGATGCCCAAGTTCGTCGTCAAGGATGAAAAAACTGCGACGGACACCTATGCCCAATTCGTAGCCGAACCCTTCGAGGCCGGCTATGGCCGCACCATCGGCAATTCCCTGCGCCGCGTCCTGCTGTCCTCACTGGAAGGCGCTTCGATTGCCTCCGTGCGCATTCAGGGCGCCGAGCACGAATTCTGCCACCTGAAGGGGTGCGTGGAAGATGTCACCGACATCGTCTTGAACCTCAAAAAGATTTTGTTCCGCATGTACACCCGCACGCCCAAGATGCTGCGCATCAAGGTCAAGGGTCCCGCGGAAGTCACCGCCGCCGACATTCAGGCCGACGCCTCGGTGGAAGTCCTCAACCCCGAGCAAGTCATTTGCACGCTGGATGACGACGGCGTTTTCAATGCCGAAATCGAAGTGCAAATCGGCCGTGGCTATTGCCCCGCCGAGTGGAACAAGAAGCCCGATCAGGAAATCGGCCTCATCCCCATGGACACCCTCTTCTCGCCCGTGCGTCGCGTCAAATACGCCGTGGAAAACACCCGCGTTGGCCGCCGCACCGACTATGACAAGCTGATTCTCGACATCTGGACCGACGGACGCATCACGCCGGATGAGGCCTTGACCCTTTCCGCCGCCATCCTGCGCCATCACCTCGATGTTTTCGTGAACTTCAACAAGGACATCGTCGAGTTCCAAGAAAGCGAAGAAGCCGTGGACCCGGCGCGCGAAGAACTCGCCAAGAAGCTGGCCATCAGCGTCAATGAAATCGAGCTGAGCGTACGCGCCGCCAACTGCCTCAACAACGCCAACATCACCACCGTCGGCGAACTGGCGCAGAAGACCGAGCCGGAAATGCTCAAGTATCGCAACTTTGGCAAGAAGTCACTCAACGAAATCAAGCAGAAGCTCGCCGAATTGGGCCTGACCCTCGGCATGACCTTCGAGCCCGAGCTTTTGCAGATGATTCCGTCCGAAGAATAATTGAAATCGGAGAACTCCCATGCGTCATCGTAAAAACACCGTAAAACTGGGGCGGCCCACCGCTGCCCGGCAAGCTCTGATCGCCAGTCTGGTCAGCAACCTCATTCTGAACAAGCGGATCACCACCACGCTTGCCAAGGCCCGCGCGGCCAAGCGGCAAGCCGACAAGATGGTCACGCTCGGCAAGAAGGATACCTTGGCGGCCCGCCGCCAGGCCATTTCCGCCCTGCGCGATGAAAAAGCCGTTCAGGAATTATTTGCGGCCGTGGCCCCCGCCATGAAAGACCGCGCCGGCGGCTATACCCGCATTGTCAAGCTGGGCAAGCGCCTGAGCGACAGCAGCGAAATGTGCATCCTTGAGTGGGTGGACTTTGTACCCAAGGCGCCGAAAAAGGCGGAGAAAAAAGACAAGAAATAGGCCGCCCTGAAAGGCCGTAAAAAAGACGCCGGATTCCGGCGTCTTTTTTTGTGGTGCGGGGCGGGGGTGGTGGCGATGGGGGATAGCTGGGCGGGGGCTACCGAGAGAGGCTTTCGTTTGGATTTTGCCGGCGCAGGGAAGAGGTCAGGGTTCAGGGAAAGAGGTCAGAGGTCAGAATTTAGAGGTCAGGGAAGGCCCGAAGGGGTGGCATGGGGCGGATTGTAGATGCGCCCGCTGGGCGCATTGGTTCGGAGGGGCACGGAACAGCCTCTTCGCTCAGCGAGCGCAGCTACAGAGAGGACAACGCAAGGGGAAAATCGAGAAGGTAGGGCGGGGCCGTTGGGGACAATCGCGGCGGATTTCGCGGTGGTCAAGTAGGTCTCATGGAAGGGAAATGGATGGCTTGGTCATATTAGAAGCTGGATTTTGAGGGGCAGGGGCGGTAGGGTGGCACGGTTTCAATGAAAAGAGGATTACGATGGATTTAAGTGCGCATGAGCAGGAGTTTCGCAGACAGCGGCTGGCTAATTTGGAGGCCCTGAAGGCTGCCGGCCATCGCCCGTATGGGCGCGCGTTTGAGCGTACCGGATCGCTGGCGGATATTCGCGCGGCTTTTGCGGAAGGGCTCAGTGTGCGGATGGCCGGGCGGATCGTGGCGGTGCGCGAAATGGGCAAGAGCATTTTCGCGCATCTGCAGGATGGCACCGACAAGTTTCAAATCTATGTTCAGAAAAACACGCTGGGCGAAGAACCATTTGCCGCGTTCCGACGCCTGGACATCGGCGATTTTATCGGCGTATGCGGCGAGCTGTTTGTGACGCGCACCGGCGAGCAGTCGGCGAAGGTGCAACGCTGGGAGTTGCTGGCCAAGTCGCTCCACCCGTTGCCGGAAAAATGGCACGGCTTGCAGGATGTGGAAATCCGCTATCGCCGCCGCTATCTGGACCTGATTGCGAATCCGGAAGTGCGCAAGGTGTTCAACGCGCGAAGCCGGTTGCTTTCGTTCATTCGCCGTTTTTTGGAGGCGCGCGGCTATTACGAGGTGGAAACCCCTGTTTTGCAGACGCTGGCGGGCGGCGCCATCGCCACGCCGTTTCAAACGCACTACAACGCGCTGGGGCAGGCGATGTATATGCGGATCGCGCCGGAGTTGTATCTTAAAAAGCTGTTGGTGGGCGGCTATGACAAAGTGTTCGAGATGGGAAAAAATTTCCGCAACGAGGGGCTCGACCGCTCGCATAATCCGGAGTTCACCGCGCTGGAGATTTATGAGGCGTATGGCGACGTGAAAACCATGATGCGCCTCGTGGAAGAGCTGATCAGCAGCGCCGCGCAGGAAATTTGCGGCACGATGCTGGTGGGCAAGGAGGAGCAGGAGAAGGTGAATCTGACCCCGCCGTGGCGCGTGGTGTCTTACCACGATTTGGTGAAGGAACACGCGGGTGCGGACTGGTTTGAGCGGCCGGTGGAGGCCGTGCGCGAGTGGGGCCGTGCTCAAAAGCTGGATATTCCGGACACCATGACTCACGCACAAGTCACGCATGAGGTCTATGACAAGTTGATTGAGAAAACTTTGTGGCAACCCACGTTCGTGACGCGCCTGCCGGCGGAATTGGTGCCGCTGGCCAAGCGTTGCGAGGATGATCCGTCGCTGGTGGATGTGTTTGAGCTGGTGGTTCGCGGGCGCGAGTTGTGTCCCGGCTATACCGAGCTGAACGATCCGCTGGATCAGCGCGCGCGCCTCGAAGAGCAGGCCGCGGGGGATGCCAGTAAGCTGGATGAAGACTTCCTGCGCGCTCTCGAATACGGCATGCCGCCGGCGGGTGGCATGGGCATCGGCATTGACCGTCTGGTCATGATTCTGACCGGCGAAGAAAGCATCCGCGATGTCATGCTTTTCCCACAAATGAAAACCCGTGAACCCAAACCGGACGAGACGCCCGAGGAATGACCCTTCCGTTTTCATTATTTCTGGCGCTGAAGTACCTCAAGCCCAAGCGCACGTTTCTCTCGGTGGTGACGGTGCTCTCGGTGATGGGGGTGCTGATTGGCGTGGCGGTGCTCATCATTGTCCTTTCGGTCATGACGGGTTTCGATGAAATGTGGCGGGACAAGATTCTGGATTTCAACGCGCATATCACGGTGGCCACGCCGGGCGACGGGTCCGAAGAAGAGGGCCTGTGCGAGGAAATTGAAGCTGTGCCGGGCGTGACCGGCGCTGCGCCTTTCCTGCAAAGCCTGATTTTTATCCAAAAGCCCAACGGCCAAATTGAAACGCCGATGATTCGCGGCATTGACCCCGACCGGGAAGGGCGTGTCAGCCGCATTCCGCAAAGCATCATCGAGGGCGAGTTTTCGGTGGCGAATGGCGATGTGGTGATTGGCAGCGATTTGGCCGCCCGCCTTGACGTGACGGTGGGGGATACCCTGACCGTCTATTCGCCGGCGACGTTCCTCGCGGAGGATGAAATTCGCCTGCCGACCGAGATGCGCGTGGCCGGCATTTTTGAAATCGGCATGTGGGAGTTTGACATGGGCTACGTGCTGGCGGCCCTGTGGGACACCCGCGAATTTTGCGGCGGCACCGGTCTCGAAGCCATTCAGGTCATGACGAAAGACCCCTATGCGGCGGAAGCCGTCGCCGCCGAATTGCGCGCGCGTCTCGGCCACGGCATACGCGTCAGTACATGGATGGAGTTGAATCAGCAGTTGTTTGCCGCGTTGCGCGTGGAGAAAAACATGATGTTTTTCCTGCTGATTTTCATCATTATCGTGGCGGCGTTTGGCATCACCAACACGCTCATCACCGTTACGGTGCAAAAAACGCGGGAAATCGGCCTGTTGCGTTCGCTGGGGTTTTCCGCCGGCTCTATCATGCGGGTCTTTTTCTGGCAGGGGTGGATGGCGGGCATCCTGGGCACGGTGCTGGGGATTGGCACGGGGCTGGTGGTGCTGAAATATCGCAACCATATGCTGCATTTTCTGAACGATAGGTTTGGGTTGGAGCTGTTGCCCAAGCAGCTTTACCATTTGGCGGAATTGCCATCGCACACGTTGCCGGGCGATGTTGCGCTGGTCGCGGGCGCGGTGCTCGTCATTTGCACGCTGGCGGCGATTATTCCGGCGTGGCAGGCGGCGCGACTCGATCCGGTGAGGGCCTTGCGTTATGAATAATGCGCCGGTCATGGAGGTGGTGGATGTTCACCGGTCGTTCACGATCGGCGCGCGGAAGCTGGACGTTTTGCGCGGGGTGTCGCTGAGCGTTTCCGAGGGCGAATCGCTGGCCATTACCGGCCTCAGCGGCGCGGGCAAAAGCACGCTCCTGCACGTCATGGGCGGGTTGGATCGCCCCAGCGCCGGAAAGGTGCGCTATCGCGGGCGCGATCTGTACGCCTTGGGCGACCGCGAGCGCTCCGCCATCCGCGCGCAGAAGATTGGTTTTGTGTTTCAGGCGTATCATCTGCTGCCGGAATTGACCGTGCTGGAGAATGTGATGCTGCCGGGGTTGAGCGCCGATGGCGCTTTTCTGCGTGGGCAAGCGCTGTATGCGCGGGCCCGTGATTTGCTGAGGCAGGTTGGTTTGGCTGAACGTGTGGCGCATCGCCCCAATGAGCTATCCGGCGGCGAACAGCAGCGTGCGGCCATTGCGCGGGCGTTGATGAATCGTCCGGAGCTGTTGCTGGCGGATGAGCCGACCGGGAATTTGGATTCGCGCACGGGTGAGGAGGTTTTGCAGTATCTCTTCCAGCTTGCGACGGAGAGTTGTCTGACGTTGGTGCTTGTGACGCATAATGAGGGGTTGGCGGAGCGGTGCTCGCGGCGTCTGTATCTGCGCGACGGGCAGATAGTGGAGTAGGGGGGGCTGGGTGGTGGCGGGGGCTGCCGAGAGAGGCTTTCGTTTGGATTTTGCCGGCGCAAAAACCAACCGCCGTCTTTTCCGCCCTGCCGCTTTGAGGCCGGTCACGGACGGACATGAGTCCAGTCCGGACCGGCCGCAAAGCGGCATCATCGAAAAATCCGGCGGTTATTTTTGCGAGAAACCCCGGCAAAATCCAAACGAAAGCCTCTACACCACGTCCTGCGGACGGCGGGCACGTTGCAGAGTTTATATTGAAGGGCCTTGGGGTCAGTCGGAAGCGGTGCAAGGTCCTGTGGAAGAGGAAGGGCGGGTTCAGGAAAAGAGAGCGGAGGTCAGAGGTCAGGAAAAGTCGGACGGCTGGGAGCCGGCGATGGGGGGAACCGCTTTTGCGCTCTGCGAGCGCAACTACAGGGGGATGATGCAAAGGGGCACATGAGAAGGTAGGGGGGGCCGAACAGCCGGGCGGTCATCCATTGTTTATGTTTGAGAGTTGGCGCGTTTGTGGTTCAAGGTCAGGAGGGCGGCGAGGAGGGTGTCGTCGGTCATGGCGGGGTCCCAGCCGTAGGCGGCGAAGACGGCGGCGTCCAGCTTCTTGTGCGCGAGGTCGAGCCAAGTGGGGCGTTCGTTATAGAGGCGTGTCAGATGCCGGGGCTTGCGGTCCTGTCCCGTCAGCCACTCGTCGCGCTTGGCGACCAGTTCGCGCGCGGCATCGGCGATGGCTGTTTCCTGCGCGGCGTACTCAAGCACTCTTATTTTTCTGCGTTGGGAGAACCAATCTAAATCCTCGTCGGGATTGATCTTTTGCTCCCATTTGCCGGTGACTTCAACAAGCGCAATCGGCTGGATGCCATCTCGGACTAGAACAATGTCGCCGAGCTGCATCCTATCTTTGAAATTGTTATAGGTGGAAGATCCCTTTTCAAAGTTTAAGCCGATCAGGCTCGTTTTTTCTAGAATATCGATAACCTTCTTGCGGCCGAGAGATACATCGGGATTTGACTGTATGTGCCAAAATGTCGGTTCAGGCATATTGCATCTCCAATCTCATACTATGCGAAACATCATTTATGCGGGCGAGATCACTTCGTATAACGAAACACCTTAGCCAACCAATTATAAACGCCGGGATAGTGATCTAGGTCCAATATAAACTCTTGGCCTCGCCCCACAACACGGAGGAGCCATTCATCACCGGACCTTTTCCATCTTTTCTCATCCGTATGGTATGAAAGAAGTGGAGCACCAGAACGCGGAGCGAAACAACTTGGCAGCCTCCAAGTGCTTCGCCCCAATTCTCCGTCAGACAATTGGAGGATAGGTTGGTGTCTCGGGAACAAGCCGCCACCGGCTAGGTCTTTTCGTCCAAGCATGCCAAGATCGCTTGTTCCAACAATAAGAGTGTTGTTGTCGTGATAGTCCCTGGAAAAGTGGACATGGGGGTGGTATTGCGCCCACACTGGCGCGGTTTCAATTATATCGGTTCCGACAAGTTTCTTTGCAATCTCAAGCCAGCCAAAGATGACATGCAAGTCGGGCGCATTTGGCACATATCGCCACTTTCCAGAACGGCATTCAGCCTTGCGAAACCATCCGAAGAACAAAAACAGGTCCCCGGGGCCGACGCCCATATTGTCCAAATGGGCCTGAGCCACCGATGCCTGACCAAAACAGGGTCGCCAACCGCGGGAACGCGGCAAGTCTTCTTTTCGCAGATCCGGGTCAAGGTGCACCCAATTATCGCCACTAAGGCGGCCTCTAGTCAGATCAAATACAATATTGGCAAGGTCGTAATCGGTACGCTGGATGTCGGAAAAACAGCAGGTTGAATTTCCGTTATCACCTGGTATTGGCAGATAACACAAACGGCCATCGGGGAGAATGGGGCTTGGAACACCCCCATATACCGAATCAAATCCCTTTCGGCTTAGTACGAGCTTCATTGTCTCCATTCTTGGTAAGGAACAGCCATAACAGCGTGGGTAGTTTCTTGTATTCTCACCTGTTTGGCGAGCGTAAATTTTACTGCATGATTGCCGCATAAGAAGATAAGACGCGTGTGCCCCCACCCGAAGCCCGCAGGGCGGCAAGGGGCGGTTGGCTTATGGGGCGAGTGGGTAGTGGCTGGAGGGGGATGGCGGTGTGTGTGGACACTCATCAGAACCGCCGCCTTGGCCTCGTAGTAGATCATAGCCGCCCCAAACGATTCAAGCCCCCTTTGCGCGGCCTTCCTTTCCCTTGTGCGCCGCTTGCCCCCTTTGCGCCCGACCTTCCTTTGCCCCCCTCTGCCGCGACCGTCTAAAGCCCCCCATAGGCCGCTTCGCTTTGCCCCCTTTGCGCCGAACCTATCAGGCCCCCATAGGCGCGGCGCTGCCGCGCCGCTACGCTAGATCCTCGCTCCGCTTCGCGTCGCTCGGGATACGCGATGCCCGCGCTCCTTCCACGCGCCATCGCTTCCGCCCCCTCGCGGCGCGTTGCGCCACTCGGGACACCGCCCCGGCTCCGGCCACGGCCCCGCCGCTGACGCGGCTGGGCGCGGCCTGCGCACGGGGCTGGGCAACCTCGCCCGCCGTCATCCCGACACACTTCGTGGTCGGGATCCACGGCTGGGCTCGGGTGGAACTCGCTCACCTTCGTTCGCTCGCCTCTGCCTCGGCCAAGGGCCTCGGCAACAGATCGGCGGGGTTCACCACGCTTCCAGCGTGGTTCTTCGCGGCGATCAGCCGCGCTCTTGTTCTCCCGACCACGAAGCGTGTCGGGAGGCTTCGGGTGGGGGCGCGCGC
>Ga0255345_1002080_pt1 | contig 26463 bp, 34 predicted proteins | sample wastewater_treat_6_FD_192415 | JGI IMG/M metagenome (GOLD analysis project Ga0255345, IMG submission 192415) | Wastewater microbial communities from Lulu Island WWTP, Vancouver, Canada - plant20 | ecosystem: Engineered > WWTP > Wastewater > Unclassified | place: Canada: Vancouver, British...
CACATATTATACAGCTTTCGTATTCCCATGTAAATGATTCGATTATAAATCGTGGAATATTCCGTATTCTTCTGATAACTCGCAACATCCCTATTTTCTTCATTGCTCGTTCTCCTTCCAGTAGTTATAAACATCATCAAGCGTTTTTAGAATAAGTATTCCTGATGCCATTATTTGATACCATTCTTTTCCCATGTCTCTGCAATAATCAACATTCTTAATGCAATAATTAGTAAACTCCTTCGGGTAGTAGTGTTCTTCTATGAGGGCGGTGAGGTCGGATAAACATCCATCTAAATCGTGCATTATGTAATCGTCACCTTTCATGACTTCAATTACTTTTAGACACCACTTCTCTGCAAACTCCCGTAGCTTTTGTTCGTTAGTCATGGCTCAACTTGTTAAAGGTTGGTAAAATTGTAATTGAAATAATTCCCGAATATGGGTATGAGTACTCCGACGGGTCATAACTTTTCTTTATGCCATTATCGGTAAGCACTTTTAATGTATAGTTCTCGATTTCGCCAAGTTGCGCAGTGGCGGGAATATCAATCAGAATGCTTCTCTGGATTGGTTTTCCACTTGCGCCCTGATAATTATCCCAAATCATCTCAATAAAATCAACTTTTACTTTCATCTCTCTCGTGTTTTAAGGTATGCGTCAATACATTCCCCTGTGGTGGCATAGTTTATGCCCATATCGTCAGATATTAACCATTTGTCATAAGCTATCAACTCCTCCCTTAACTTTTCCTCCACCATCTTCTCTGCCATCTGCTGGGCGTGGAGGGTGGCATCTTTCGGAGCATTTCTTAATATATACATGTAAAGCCTGTCTCTTTCTTTTGAAGATACTTTTCTTTTATCCGTGCTATTGCATATTAAGAAACATAAGCCCATGTCTTTCATTGGAAGTTTTTCTACCGCTTCATCACGAAGCATCTCGAGTAATTTTTTTGTTGATTTCATAGCTATTTGATTTTATTGTTAAAAAAGAAAGAAACTGCTTGCAGCGGACAGTTTCTTTCAGAACCAACAACTTAATCCAGAAAAGTCAAGAACGAGCTGCAATATTTTTTATCCACGCAAACCATTTTCTGAATACAATATAATCATACTGGTTTTCATGGTTAAATGCCTCTATCTCGAATGGTATGTTCCTATATGCATTGTAGTCATCTTTATATATTATCAGGTTAATAACATACATTGCAGCATATAGTATGTAGTATAAGAATACGGCGGGCAGGAAGACAAGAAACAAATCGAAACTAATAACCCCAGCTATGAAAATAATTAAACCTGCCACGCCGCATTCAATCTGTTGCTGTATATGTATAGCTTCGTGATTACTTATTGTTTTATTCATCTTTATGTATTCATTTTTATAGAATACGAATGGAAATATAGTAATAACATTTGAACTTCCAAATGAAAGTATGCTTGTAAGTCTCTCTGATACTACCGGTATTCCTTTAAAACGGTGCCGTCTCATTTTTCATAAGTTTATCTGCTGTCCAATACTCATCATCCATTGGTTCTGGTTCTGCATGAACGACAGGCTTAATATCAACTATTGCATTACGAAGTGAAATCCATATCCTTGTAAACACTTCTTTCGCGTTTAAGGGTACTACGGCTTCACGTAAGCTATGATATATCTCCGGACGTACATTAAGCTCCGGATGTGCTTTTAATCGTTCCTGGAAGCTCATATGCATTATTTCTTTGATCGGATCAGTTATTCCGTCAGGATACTTGATCTTAACCTCTTCGTAAAGGTATAAAATATTGTTTACATGATTTTCGAGTTCTTCATGACTCATTTTTTCAAGATCAAGCCTGTATCCGAGAAATCGTGATATTGATATGCATTGCTGTACAAATGGAGCTTTTAAGAATGTATTATAGTTGTGACCATAATACTTATATTCTTTACAAAACCATGATATAAAGTCTGCTTTTGATAATGGATACCTGTCAAGTATTTCCATTTCTATTTTGATTTAAGAAGAAAATAAATTCTCTGTACTATACATTAATAAAAAGACATCCAACCTCCGGTAGACCAAAACATAAACTATGGCAAGAAAAATCAGAAATATATGCCGGAGGTTGGAATGTCAATTTATCTTGAAAGAATTTCCTTACCCATCCATGAAGCACCAATATTTATTGCAGACTTAATCATAGGCTTAAATTCTTCTGGAGTATAGATCGTTCATCGGCAGTCAATATATCAGAAGTAAGTAATCCTAATATTGCTCCGCATATGCCACTATTTTTGTTGCCCGCCATATATTGAGGTAAATAGTGGCGTAGAATTTTTAACAATTCAATATCACTTCTATCCATTATATTTTGTTATTAATCTGTCTATGAATTTTAGGCGTGGTTCGAGTTCTCCCTTTGGCCACCAATAAGTATCATTTGGTAATGTTGTTGGATTATTATCACTAATGATTTGCAGTAAATCACTAATTTCCTTTATGCTTATTCTGCCCTCAATTGGTAACATATATACTGCGCCACATATACCTCCCTTGTTACGGCTCAAATATTTAGGCAGAAAATCCCTTAATATCTTCAAAAGCTCAACGTTATCTCTATTCATCGGTCACGTTTTTAAGCCAGTAATCATAGATATCATTCATATCAGTCATACTCAAGACTTCTTCAGGAACATCAGTTTTACCGTATTGACCATGTATTTCAATACAATTGAATCCATGCCACTGAGCAAACTTCAGATCAATCTCCTTCTGCTTCTCAAGCAAGGTATTGAGCTCAGCAAGAAACTCGCTTGAAGCATTCAATACATAACCTCCACCTGAAATGATTTCAATTATGTTATATCCATACTTTTCGGCAAGTTTCATTTTTGCTTTGTGTAATTCTTTAATCATGTCCTTCATAGCTACTTTATTTTGGTTTGAAAGGGAAATAAATTCTATTGTCTTTCCATTTACTGCCCGATAAAGAGTCTATTTGGTTCTGTAGGTACAACAGTATAGCCTTCCCTCCTAAAATATTCCATGATAATATCCATCTTTTCAGGAGGGACAGTTATAAATACATATGTTTTATCAGCCATCTGTGCATTTGCTATTGTATCTTTTATGTTTTTGATCATTGCGACCTCAAACGATAGTTTTTTTGCTTCTTCTGTTTTCATGACTTATATTTTCTGTACTTGTCTGGCAATTCATCTCCGAATACTTCTCTGCATATATCAGCTGATCTCTTATATACAAAATCAACAATCCTGACTCCGTCCTCAGAATAGTCATCAAGAATATCAAGATAAGTTGTAAATGATTTTGCAACATAATAAACAAGAAGATCATGAAGATGCAACGCATTCAGTACTGTATTAACATATATTACTTTTCCTCCATTAGATTCGAACAGATAGTTAGTAATCTTTTTCTTTACAGAAACTAACTGATTTTCGTTTCTTTCTCCTTCAGCATACATCTTAAGATTAGATAATGCCCATCGTAATTCATAATCTTCTTTCGTTATTTCATATATAATATCAGCTATTTTGTAACATGCCATTGCTATAAGCCGGTCATCGACCTTAACTTCTTTCGCAAGCCATAACAGCCATGATCCATCATCACACTTACCATATGCTGAGTCAATGCTTTTTTGCTTTGCAGTCCAGTTCAATGCTATCTGGCATGCATTCATTTTTCTTAGCTTATCTACTCTCATTTTATGCTGCTATTAATAGTTTTATCATTTCATCTGTTTCCGGATGTCCGAGTGATCTGAGGACAACCTTCACATAATTCAGGTTTTTCTGCCGGCGCTGGTATATCCTGTATTTTAGTATAAAATATCTTACAAGATCAACCAATGCTGCTTGTGGAAGAAATAACATCACAAACGCTATTCCCATTATTGCTGAAGGGATGGCGATTATGCCAAGCTCCTCAGGCCTTAATGGCCTTCCGTATATCAAATAACGTGTATATTTCATATTTCCCTCCTCCCACCCATGCAAGCTAAGATGTTATCTCAGCTTGCACAAGTTGATTAATTTATTTGTTGTTCCCAGGCCTATTCTGCGATGTGGAATATCCGTATATGTCTGAAACATTAGATGCTGTCCACTTTTTAATTCACAAAATATTGTAGGATTACCATTTAACGTATAATCAGAAAATAATATTCTTATTCTTACATCTTCCCATCTGAACACATGATACAGATCATCAGATGAGCTGAATGAAAACTCAGGTCTTACATTTATTACTGAGTCAATCCATTTATCAGCCCTTATATTATATCCGCGTTTTTCAGCTTCACTCTGAGATGATACAGGAATCTTTCCTGATGACAGGATTGAGTAATCATCAAATTTAACATTAGACATTGATGCCTGATGAGTTTTGACAATTTCAGTTTCTGCATTCTTGTCAGATATATCGTTTATGATATAAGTTGCAATGAATACTATCATAAACAGTATTATTGACAATGTTATGAGAATAACTGTCTGAGTTTTCTCGATCTTTTTGATTTTTTCTTCAATAATAATTTTTTCCATTTCTATCAGGTTTTGTTTGTTTCAGATAAAAGAAACCGGGTGCGGATGGACAGGTCAAAAGTAATACTGCCAGATTGCGCGGACGCGCTAAAGTTAACGGGGAATTCCACAGCACCCGGTTTCAAGATTGTTTAATCAAAGAACAATGCATTATCAGGAAGTTCATCTCTGAACCTCTCAGGAATATTTCCCTGGCACCACAGGTTATGTGTTATAACCCTTCTGCCATCTTTAAAGAGTATTTTGAACTCTCTACCGCCAAATCCTTTAAAGTAAGCATTTGGATCATCCTTAGCTATCTGATAGTGTGTTCCGTTTATTCTTGCCACATCATGCCGGTCTTTAATTTCTTTCTTTTTCTCCCAGAACAGGCATTTGAAGCAAAGACCTCTTTCTATCATCTCAAGTCCAAAATTATGATAACCGGCATCAAAAATTCTTCCGCACTTCTTGCATGGCTCTTTCTGAATCATAAATACTTCCATGAGCTCTTCTTTGGTATCATATCCCGGTGATCTTGATCTCCAGTTCATATGAACTTTATTATTAACGTTTTCGAGCGTGTCATTAACGATCATTGACTGGTCTTCATTTTGAATGAACCACCAGAGTTTGTTTGTTAAGATTTCTAAGTCATTCATAGCTATTTTATTTTGGTTTGAAAGAGAAATAAATTCTATTGTCTTTCCGCTTATTGCTGCACTTTCGTACTATCAAAAGTTACCAGTACAAGTTCTGCACTATCAATTCCGATATTATATATTTTCTGATATCCGATATATTCTGCCGAGTCTTTTAGTGCTTTATGATAAAACTCCCATGCGACGGATAAATCGGTAAAAATCTTTTTGTTATCACAATCAGTTTTGTAATTGTATCTGATAACCAGACGAACATCTACCATTGTTCTTCTAAACTTATCATAATAGAGATGATCACGTGTTATAGGCATAGAGATCATAATACATCATGAGACAGTAAAGAGCCATACTTTTACAATTGTTTCCATGACTTATTCATTTTTGATTTTAAAGTAATCTTTGTTTATATACTCGTTATAGACTATTATGCGGTTACCTTTGAACATATAAACAGGATTGACAAAGAACTGTTTTGGCATATCCGCCTTGCAAATGATGCCATTGAAAACCAGCTCTTTCAATCCGGCATAAATGCGAGACCTGCTTTTCCAACCACAAAATTCCAGTATTTCCTTCTCACGAATACTGATCAATGTGTCATTATTTTTTGTCGAACTAAGCTTCATAATAATATATCCCAATACCTTCAATCCTGCATAATTGAGAGAAAATAAGTCTTTTATCCTGTCAAGATATATCTTTGTAAAGAATTTATTATCCACATGCTGCTGAGTGGAGAAAAGCCTTGTCTCACTGGCATCATTAACCTCTCCCGTATCAGAATCAACTATCTTGACACTCTTGATGTTCTTTATTATACCCTTGTTCACATTCTTCATCTCAACAACATCAGCAAGCAAACAATTGAACGGGTTCGTCTCAAACTTCGGAACATCATCAAACCTGTCATAATCCTTCAATGAATTGATATACTCCTCCAGCTTCCTTACATCATTAGACGAATACTTAACAACATTATCCATATCCAGTTCAACTTTTTGACCCAAATATTGAACAAATTGTCCAACTAAGTTGAACTATCTGTTCAATATTTATCAACAAAAATTGAACAAACAGTTCAACTTTTAACCCAAAATGTTGAACTATAAAATCAACCTTGTTCAATTTTTGAACCGAAAAGTTGAACAAAAAGTCTGTAATATTGAACAAAAAGTCTGTAATATTGAACAACAAATCTCTGCAAAAACCTTAAAACCAAATACTTAAGTTTTTTCCCCTTCTTATGTATCTATATAAGGGCCTTTATGGCCCCAATTTTACCCAACAAAAAACAAACGTACTTTTTGTGCTCAAAAAGTACCAAAAAAGCCTTCTGCCTAACAGCAGAAGAAAATATATTTCCACAAAAACTAACCACAAAAAAACTGAAGCCAAAAAAATCCTCACACGCGCACGCGCGTAAGAAAAAACCAAACCCAACACTCCCACACACACGCGCGCACGCGCGCACACACACGAGTATAAAGCCATAAAAAACTATATAACAATATTATAACATAGACCCATATAGACACATATAGACCCCAAATAGACCCCCAAATTTAAAACATATAGGAGCCTATATAGGGACTATATAGAGCCTATATAGGAGTCTATATTTGAACCATATAGGGTCTATATGGACATATAGGGGCTATATTGTAATATATTTTAATATATTTTTAAAAAGAATAATAATATACTTTAATAAAAAAAAGAGAAAGAAATATATAAAGAAAGAGAAAAAAGGATGTGTTCCAGGTGCGCGTATGCGCGTATGTGTACACGTGTGTACGCGGGTGTATGCATGCATGTATGCGTGTGTGTGTTGTGAGATTTCCTGTATGGGAGTGTTTGTCAGAAATGCCTCAGGATAGTGTTTATTTTCGATTTAAGGCACTTATTCCCCATGAGTGGCATCTTTATATGGCTCAGGTCGAGAAAGTGTCTTAAATCGCTTTAAAATGCCTCAGGAGTATCTGAGATTGTCTCAGGTATGGTTAAGCTTCTTTGAATGGCATAAAAGTCTTTCCGGCTATTGTATGGCAGGATATGAATGTCTTCAGGTTGGTTTTTCAGTATTACCGCAGGACATGTCTCAGCAGGATTCAAAAATGGCTCAGGATAGCGTTTATTTTTGATTTAAGCCATTATCTCCCCCTGAGCGGTATAATTTATCATCTGAGCAGAGAAAATGTCTTAAAACGCTTTAAAATGATTTTACAGGTGCGACCATGACAAAATATACGACACAAAACAACCAATCCAGATAAACTTTTAAAAATTGCACAATTTGTGTCAAAATGTGTTGTACAAAATGTTCAACTTTTATATACCAAAAATTGAACAAAATGTTCAACTTTTAAGTGAAAAAATTGAACTGATAAAAGCGGGTTTTATGACCTCAAAAATGCAAAATTTGTTCAATTTTTATCATCAAAAGTTGAACTAATCTGAGAAAGCAAAATCATCACCTCAGCCCCATATATTGCCACTGTGATGCAGTTTGACAAAAATTCCGATTACCTCAAAAATGCCCAAAAACACCACTTTTTTGATGAGAAAAAAAATAAACCGACAAAAAATGATAACAAAATTGGCCGTTTTTACCCCCTTTTTTAGTTCAATTTTTGAATCGAAAAGTTGAACTGACAGAAAAAATCATATATTATCATCACTGTACAGTTGAAAAAAAATTGAAAGAAAGAAAAAGATTATTACCTTTGTCACGATTCGGTTATTTCCCTTGGTTTAATCCCGATGAGCCGGCTGTTGTCATTGACATTCACCGGCTCTCTCTTTTTACTGCACTTTATCACTCCAAAAAGATCACCGTATTGATTGCAATGGTAAAGCACTTACTTCCTCAATCATGAAAGATCGCCGTATTGATGGCAAGGGTATGTCACAAATGAGCCGAAGGCTCAACCAATAGCGCCGAAGGCGCTCACATACCAACCAGACCGCAGGTCTGTTCACCATCGCGCCGGCAGGCGCGTATGATACTCTCATGACAAAGCACTGAACAAAAAAAAGCCGAAGGCTTTATACCTTCGGCTTTGCAGATTCACTACATCAGTTCTGCTACTGTGGCAGCTACCGCCTTGAAGCGGGTCACTCTCAGCTGATCCCTCCCTTCATACGGGTCGTTGATGATAGTGATGGTCAGCTTGGTCTGATTGGCAATGGCGTTGTCAAGGACTTCACCAAAGTTATCACCCTCCTTGCCTCCGAGAGCACTGGCAAGCTGATTCAGGATGTTCTTACAGGCCTTTGTTCCCTCAGGACTGACAATCCTGACGATCTCACCGTCTTCGTTGGCTGTGCAGGCATAACCACCGATCTCCTCGTAATCGCCAGAGGAACGCTGCTCATCGCTCAGCTCGTCATGCTTAACATAGCCGAGACCATTGCAACGGTGGGTTATGCCGCCTGACTTGCCAGACTCAGCAGCAACAAAGGTCACTGCCAACTGTGGAGTAGGATCAGCCCAACCAAAATCTTTTCCCTTCGGATCACCGGAGTACTTCGTGAAACTGTCAGTCTCTTCATAACGAATCAGACGAACAATGTGGTCTCCGGGACTCAGAAGATTGAATTCAGGACGCTCAACATCCATTGACTTGAAAAAATCTCTCATGATAATTTGAATTGAAGAGTTAATAAAATGTTAGTTGCAATATTTTGAGCGTCCTCAATCTTCTGACTGTTCTGAGCAGACAGTGAGGAAAGGCTCAAAGATATTCAAAGGAAAAAATAACTTTTTAACAGAAAAAAAGAAGACTAACTCGTCTTCTCTTTAGTCATTGAGACAACCAATAGTTTGCCACCGGCAAACTGTGGCAAATGCTTGTTCTGTCTCACCCACCAATGACAGAGCCTTGCCGGCTTGTCATACATCTCGTCAACATACGTCCTGATCTTGCCATCAGTCCATATCACCATGCAGTGCTGATTAACGTTGCCTCTCACGGCGTGACGAGCTGAACCATGAATTGTGCAACCTGCGGATATGATACCCAATCAGGTTATCAACCATGGTGAGGTTAATGGCAGGATTAGTACTCTGCAATGAGTACAATTCTCTGATGGCACGAACGTGCTCTCTGCGCACCTTACTGATGTGCAATGGTCTGTCTTTTCTTAACATAGCTACGTTATTTGGTTCGAAGAGAAAAATAACTCTCAAAAAAGAAAAAGAGGAAGATCATTCCTCTAAGCTGAACCCGTAGATCAGCATCATGCAGCTGTCACAACCAGCATCACTCTCATACTTGCTGCATTCAAGAAACAACTGCCATTTAACAGTGTCAGACTGTGCAATGGCAGCAAGACTATCAAGCCTGGCTCTCGCAATCTCGGCTTCACGAATCTCTCTTACTATCATAGCACTCTTTGATGTGCAGCAAGAAGTAACTATAGGCAGCAGTGCAATAATGACTGCAACAACATTCCTGATAACAACTCTCTTCATGTCTTCATGGTTTTGGTTCAGGAATAAAAATAAATCCAAAAAAGAGAATATATTGCTATGCATCTCACTTGTAACAACAAGTCCAGACCAATGCAATTAGGCTACCTGGTTTCTGCAATATATTCTCAAAAAATGCAATGGCTTGCACTCCATTGCTACCTGCGTGCCTGTCGACTTCACGGTCAGGTCCCTTCAGGTGGATGATTAGGTCACAACTCCGTGCATTTTTTACGTGCCATACAACACGAGGAGACTTCCACTCCTTCCCATTCTGCAGATGGTTTCAGTATCATCGTGGCTATCAAGAGCCATTCACAGACCGATGAAATTATCTGAATCAGATTCACCGCAGTGATTCCAATCAAAAAAGAAAATAACTTCAAAGCATCATGGGGCCCCATTCCAGTATACAAACATGCCCCCCTACCAAAGGCTCGAAACCAAAACCCGAAAACAGGAAACATAAGCTTTTGCCTTTATCTTTACGTTATTTTGATAGTGCATCACTTTTTTAAGACATTTTTTGCTTTCATATTATTTTGATAGTTGATCATTTTTGTTTAATAATTATGCAGTACTTTTGTGATGTTGATAACACTGTTAAGAAGTGCATCACTTATTTTGGTTTGATTGTTTATCTTTGTGTCATGGCGGTTGTGAACAGGCATAGGATTACAGTTAATTTGGAGTTTACTTTCAGGGAGAACTTGTTAATGATTAAGGAGCGTTATGAGTTAGAGAGGGGTAGGGTTATTAGTGAGAGCAAGTTTTTGGAGATGTGTTTAGCTGAGTGGTATAATTTGAACAGGGACAGGGGTATTGATATTAAGGTTAGTGAGGATGAAGATTTTGCATAGGATTATATTTTCGAGAATTTATTTTCTTTTTCGGATTTAACTTATTTATTATGTTTTTGATGGGATTAAGGAATAATATAATAAGGGCGAGGGGTTACAGGTTATCTGCTGGTGAGATGCGGATTAATGGTATTATAGGTGTATATAATGCTGTTGGTGAGGGTTTGAGTGATTCTTTTGTTGAGAAGTTTGTAAGTGGGAGGTATAATGAGAAGTCTGGTCAGACTGTTATTATAGAGCGTAATATTATAGACAGTGGCAGTGTTATTGTAGATGTTGTTAGTATTATTGTTTTTCGGAACTTATATTGTATGCAGATATTTGCTTTACGTCACAGTGGTATATATTTGAGTGGTATTAATCGTTTCAGGTATTTTCCGACGTTAATGAATTAATGTTTAATTAAAATATTATTATTATGGAAAAAAAGAGAGTTTTAAATGAAGTAGATAATAAAGATGCAATACTGTCATCTGGTTTGTTATCCTTAAAACATTTGGTTGAAGAGTTAAGGTCTTGTTCTATTGCTTCCAGTCTTCATGCTGAGAGGCTGTATAATCTTAATATTGATTTTGATCAGAAGGATCATGACAGTATTTTTAATGAATCGCAAAATGTTGCAGCTTCTGTCAAACATGATACTCTTATAGAGCAAGAGATAGGTTATATTAAGACTATGCTTGAGTTGTCAATAGATGATGTTAAATCAACCATCAATAAAATAAAAGGTATTATATGAATGGATTTTTGAGGAAGGTTCTTAAGTTTCTTGACAGGGATATAGTCAACAGTGTCATGTTATGTTTGACTGTGGTTTTTGCGATTATCTCTATTGTCACTGAGAGCTACATAGGTTTTTTATACATTCTTCTTTCGATTTTTATCTTTCGTTTCATGGTATGGCATTACCGGTTATGGGATAAGATTGACAGGTATATCATGGATGATGAGATAAGGGTTAACGTGTTTGGTTTGCAGAGGAAGAGTGATACTGTTAAGAGGAAGAGGAATAAAGCGGAGGATGAGGTTATTTCGTCAACTGTTTTATGGATATTGCTTTCTCTTGTTATACTTTATGGGGCTTATTTAGTATGTGAATTAATATTTCTCAAACCATAAAAACAAATGTCATGAGTAAAGGAAAAGATGTTCAGAATGATGATTGTCGTGATTCTATGAGTGTTATTGATGATCTGATGGAAGAGTTGTCTGTTTCAGAGGCGAACAATAAGCTTTTGAAAGAAGCCAACCAGGCTCTTTCTGATAAGATTATATCTCTTGAGAAGGAGCTGGGTGATCAGAAGAAGTATGCCAAAGGGTTGAAGAAGAGGATTGATAAGGCTGGTAAAGATACTGATAAGCCGGTATCATCCGGCAAAGTGATTCAGCATTGACCACATGAGACAGGGAGGTTTTGAAGAGTTACTCCCTGTCTTTTTCTTTTTTAATAAATAAATTATAATGATATGTTACAGATTTCGAAGTTTAAGCTTATTGATCAGGGTCGTGGCGGCATAGAGATAGAGGGTCGCGAAAGCATGGTCATGAAAGGCGGTTATGCCGTTGTTGATAAGATCAAGCGTGAGCGCAGGCTTATGCTTGCTCCTGATGTTGTTGCAAAGATTCAGGAGCTGAAGTATTTCTTTTTTAATCTGACGGCACATTGGTTGCCGCCGTTTAACAAGTATTACGATATTACCAATCATCGTCTTGTTGAGATAGAGCTTGATGATCAAGGGAGGATGAAGCAGGGACAGAGTATGCTCAGGAACCTGTGGAGCAATACTGATATAACAGGTATCTCTTATAAGAATGGCGGGTTTGTCATTACCGGCCAGATACATTCCGTTGAGAATAAGAAAGTAGTTATCAACACTCCGTTTATCACCGAGTCTGATGATGTAGGATTCTTTTCAGACGCTATTGACAAGATCAATGAATGCGTTCAGCTCATTATTGAATATCTTGACCGGAAAGAACTTCCTGCTTATGATCCTAAGATGCTTTTATCTGCTGATGAGCTAAAAGATGAGGATATAAGTAACATATCAAGGAAAGTTGTTGACAAGCTTGTTGACAAAGGACTTATTGTTCTTGTCAATGACTCTGATGATTACCCTCGGCTTCCGTTTGATACCAGCAAAGCAGAGACCACTATTCATGAAGATACCGGTAGTATAGACGGCGGAAATCTTCCATCAGGTAATATTGAAGAAAATGAGAGTGAAGAAGAGGAAGGAGAGTTTGATGATGATATGGAGATAGACGAGGATATGCTTGCTGAAGCAGAGATGAAGGACAAGCAGATCAGGGACGGGTTAAAACAGCCTAAAGACCCGTTTGCTCCGGCATCTATAGCTGATGACTTTCCTCTTGATGATGGTGACCTGAGAGGAAATATTAATGTATCCGGAGAAGACCTGTCAATGCACGAATACAGCAATCAGTCAGGTGAAATGATTGATGATTCAGAAGATTAGTTTTTATTATGGGACGTATGGGATTGGGAGTGGATGATACGATCAGATTCGTTGATTCCACTCATCAATATTTTGATAAGGATGGTAACGAATACGAAAGCGTTACAAGAAGTCTTAACAAGCTAAGGATGCTATTTGATCGTCATGGTATATCAAGACGCATGGCTATAACAAAAGCAAAGGAAGATGGCATTACCGTTGATCAGGCACAGGAGATGATACTTGACGAGTGGGATGAGAAGCGTGACAGTAGTATAGAAAGAGGTTTAAGTATTCATAACAGTATTGAATTGTTTCTCAGAAGTGGTCTTGTATCTGAGGAATATAAGCCGATAATTGATTCCGTGAAGGATATTATTGCAGGATCGTTCAGGTATTATCCGGAGGTGATTCTCTATGACAGTACATATAGAAGGGCTGGCCAGGCAGACCTTGTTGTACAGAGACAGAGAGGAGCATCATCATTATATGACTTCTATGATTACAAGACAAATAAGGAGAAAGGCATAAGGTTTGACAGTACTTACATTAAGGATGGAGAATTAAAACATTCAAACAGGTTTTTCCTTCCGCCATTTGACTATCTTGAGGATTGCAATTACAATCTCTATTGTCTCCAGCTCAATTTTTATGCTTACTTTGCAGTAAGAACATATGGGATAAGAGTAGGAAAGCTTGGTATAGTGAGTATAGACAATGATCTTAATATAGAAACTATACCGGTATTGTTTTCTCCGGAGTTTGTCAAGTCAATACTTATTCATCTTGAGGGATTAAAGTATCTTCCTGAACAAAAAGATAACTGGTAGTCATGTCAGTATTCAAAGTAGATAAGAATTACGAGATCATCCTGAACTCGGATGCTGTTAAGCTTGTCCCAGAGCTTTCGAGTCTGAGTCAGGATGAACTCATGTATGTCATTCTTGTTGCTGACAATGTTGACGGGCCGTATAGGAAGAAACCTTACGAGGAACGCTGTTTAATGGCTTATAAGCGAGTCTATGGATCAAGACGGGTAAATGTATCAACTGGCAAGATTCGTAACGCCATAGAGTGTTATAAGTCGCTTATTTTTGATGTTCGAAGGGAGACGATTGACATATATAATGGTAAGATAAAAGTTCTCCAGAAAGAAACTCTTCAGCCTGATGTCACTTTTTCAAGAATGAAAGAGATAGACTCAACGATTAACTTCATGATGGAGAGGATAGCAAGAATAAATCATGATATTAATATTGAAGAGGGAGAGGAGATAGAATTAAGAGGGAAAAAGAAACTTTCATATTTAGAGATATGGCAGAGAAATCTGAAAGCATACCGAGAGTTCAAAGAAGCAAGATAAGAGTTCTTAATCCAGATGAAAAGAAAGCTTTAAAAAGCACTCTTTTCAATGCAACTGTATCTGATATGAGAACTCTTATAATATGGTCAATAGAAGAGCCATATCGGTTTGATCATTTTGTTGAAAGAGTTCTTGACGGAGTCTCATATAAATTGTCTATGAGAGAAGCAGAATATCTATGATCTATACACCATATACTCCGCTTATCAAGAAGAAGGGATTTGATCCGTCTCCCGTTGCAGGCAAGATACCTATATGGGCAGATAGTGAGATCAACCCTAATGTTGTTGATACTCAGGGATTTATGGATTTTTGGGATGAGCAGATTGACCGTTGTATAAATGGATACACGACTTCAGGAGTATTTATACCGGGCAGATATTATTATTTCCTTAATTTTCAGGTGCTTTCGGGTCTCAGGGGATCAATGTATCCAATGTATGTTGATCTTGACCGTGAATACTGGGAACTGTTTGAACAGGTTAAACGAGAAAAAAAGAAAGGAATAATATCTGTTAAGGCAAGACGTAAGGGTCTTTCTGAAAATGCTCAGACAATACTTAGTCATGGAATAAGATTTATTGATAGCTATCGTGGAGCGATATGCGCAGGTCTTGACACCTATCAGGTAGGTCTCAGGCAGAAATTTAATAATGCACAATCAAAGGTAAGATCTGAGTTCAGGCTAAATGTTCTCAAGGATAACGATAAGATGTATAATATCGGGTATGAAAGGAAAGACCCGATAGGAGGATATGTTGAGGAAGGCTACGGAGGAAGGCTTAGCTTCGAGACAATGTATGATGATGCCAAGAAGCTTGAGGGAGAATACTTCCATGATGTCATTTATGAAGAAGCCGGACAGTTCAAGTTACTTGACGAAACATTTGAATCTATTGATCCGGCACTTCAGTTTGGGATGCAATCAATAGGCACGCATGTGATTTACGGAACAGGAGGCAACATTCTTTCTACTTCAAGAGCATTCAAAAACATGTGGGATAATGCCGATGCTTACGGACTTGTGAGATTTTGGGTATCGGGAGCAAGAAAGTATTTTCCATTCTGGGGTAATAAGTATGAAAAGACATTTATAGATAGTGATACCGGAGAGAGAGTTGATGCTATGCCTAACTTCAAAGATTATAAGTCTTATGAGGTTATAGGATGTGAAGATGTTCAGGCAGCAGAAGAATATATCCTGAAGAAAAGAATAGAGTATAGTAAACTTCCAAATAAGAAAAAACTTAAAGACCTTAACCAAAACTATCCTCTTACAATTGAAGAGGCATTTACTTCAGGTGGATCAAATAACTTCAATGACGAAAAGATATATTCAAGATTATTTGAAATAGAAGGTAATCAGGCATTTTATACAGGATATATTCTTGATTATGTCAAAGAAGTTGATGAGGCCGGTGTTGAGAGTTTAAAGATGCCTCTTGAAGTCAAGGCACGACCAGCAAAGAAAAATGATCCGGATGGAGAGATAGTATGGATATATCAGATGCCAAGAAAAGATATGACTGATCTTGACATTGGAGGTCTTGACGGATATAATCAGGATCAGACACAGACATCAAAGTCTCTCGGTGCAATGGTTGTGCTTAGGCAAGGCAATAAAGTCAATCTTGTAAGCGAAGGAATACATCACTCTCAGTATCCTGTATGTCTTTATTATAAACGTCCTCCAAGGAAAGAAATATTTTATGATACCTGTCTTAAGATTTCTGTTTTCTATGGTCTATTCAGAAACACTATGTGTAATGCTGAACAAGACTTTGTTATTGATTATTACATGAAGAATGGTGGTAAGCAATACCTCAGTCCAAGACCAAGAGCATTTGACTCACCAAAAAGCCAGCAGGTACATAAGTATGGAGCAAAGATGACCGGATATAGCAAGCCTCTTATTCTCGGAATTGTTCAGTCATATGTTGAAGATTTTGTTGAATACTGCGTCTTTGTTGAGCTATTAAGAGACATGCTTGCGTACGATGAAGAATACATAGGTACTGACTGGGATTCGGTTGATGCTCTTGCCTATGCTATTATGCGTGTGGAAGACATGAAGACCAGTCCGCGTAAGTCAAGTTATGATGAGTTATATGATGAGATGCCTGTTTGGAAGTTCGATTCAGATGGCAATGCTATTCTTGCAAGCACTCCTGAAGTTATAGATGATAAAAAGGTAACAGCAAAGAAAAAACTTTATGAAGGCAGTGGTGGTTATTATCAGCCGCCATATTAAATTTGTTTCATATTATTTTTTTTGTTACCTTTGAAATGAAAAATTTGCGCAAATGGGATTTCCTGCTATAACTGACAAGGATTATTCCAAGGATGGCTCGGACAATAAAGATGTTCGTGAAATTCTTGATTATGCCGTTGCCCAATGGAACACACGGTCAGAGAGAAGAAAGAGGTTAGAAAAACTCTACAATTCTCACAATGGCGTAATCAACGAGAATGAAATAGAGTCAATCGTTAAAATGACTGGCCAGAAATCAAAAACAAAATATGTCAAGTATAGATTAGGACGATCGAAACTAAAGCAACTACATGGAGAATTTCTTGAGATAAATCTTACTCCGACAGTAACAACAACAAACCGGGCAGCCCAGAATCGTAAGATGGAAAAATACAAGGCTCAGCTCGGTTTGTCTCTTTCAAAGCCTTATATAGAAAAAGTCAGGTCTCTCGGTTATGATGTCTTCTCTGGAATGAATATTCCGGATATAGATGACAAAAATAATTGGACTGTAAATAACTTTAAGCTTGAGAACGAAATAGCAATGCAAACTATCATTGATGACAAGCTTATTAATGAAAGGTTGAAAATTCAGTTTTACAACAATTTTGTTGATATGACTATTGCCGCAGAAATATTCGGCAAGGTTGAAAAAAACATTAATGGTATAGACACCTATCGTTCAATTGCTCCAAAGTTTGCATTATATGAAGAAAACGTAAATGATCTCTTCCTTACTCGTAGTCCTTATCTCGGAGAAGTGAGATATATGTATCCTCATGAGATAATTGCATCAAAAGACTTCAATCTTACCAGAGAACAGATAGATCGTCTTAAAGAAGAACAGAGTGGTTATGCAGATGTCGACAGAGATGGATCGGCAGAAATGATAGATGGCGTTCCTGCAATACCAACATATACCATACAATGGAAAGGTCTTGAACCTGTCTATTGCAGAACATCCGAAGCAACAGGATCAAATATACCTTACAAAAGAATACTTTCTCAGAAATATTATGATGATAATAAAAGTAAATTAGAGAAAGAAGACAAGGAGACTTTTGACAGAACAGGCGAACACTCTTTAAAGAAGGTTTACAGAGAAATACTCTGGACTGCAACAAAGATTGGTAAGAGTATTTATACTGCTGCAAGAAAAGAAAATGATATTATTCAGGTTCTTAATGATAATGGAATCTATAATGTTCAGTTTGATTATTGCGGAATGCTCTTTAATACTGTTAATGGAACAAGAGTTTCAATACAGGAGATTATATATGAACTTGAAAAGGTATATGATGACATCAGGTTTATGCTCAATAAAGAACTTAAGAAAATAAGAGGGAATACGCTTATTTATGATGATGCATTCCTTCCAAAAAACTCAAGATTTATTGATATAATACATAGCATAAGCGAGGATGGTGTAGTAAGATATAATTCATCAGCAGAAGGAAATCGTTCCGGAACAGAGGCTGATAGTAATAAAGTTGGCATTGATGTTGTTAACTTTGGAGGCAATGATAATCTTATGATTCTCATGAATCAGGCAATGGATATTGAAAGAGTAATGGATCGCATTACGGGGATGAATGAGAACCGCCAGGGATTAGCTAAAGCTACTTCAACGGCTACTGCTAACGTTAATAATATAGAGGCATCAAGGTCTATGACCTATGACCTCTTTTATTTTATGTCAAAGTATATTGAGATTGTTCTCGGCAAACTTTGTGAAAAAACAAAAATAAATCTTGTATATAAAGGAGAAGATTACCGGCAATTTATTTTTGATGATGATCAGATAAAATATCTTGTTCTTACAAAAGACCTGGTATTCGATAACTATGGCGTGACCGTAACTGATGGCAAAAAAGAACAAGAAGTTCTGTCAAAGCTTGAACAGTTATTTCCACAAGAAATAAATGCCGGCCAGCTTACAACTAAAGATGTTGCAAGATTTTATATGGAAACATCATTTGCATCTGCAATAAAAGTTCTTGATAAGGCTTATGAACGTCTTGAAAAAGCTAAGCTTGAAGAGATTAGAGCCTCTCAGGAGACAGATAAGCAAAGGATTGATGCTCAGGTTCAGATAGCAACCGAAGATCGTGAAGATAAGCAGAATCACGATAAGGAGATGGAGGTTCTGAGAACTGAAGGAAAGAAAGAAATAGAAGCTATGAAAGCAGGATTACAAGCAACACTTGATATGCAAAATAATCTTGCTAAGGCATCTATGCAAAGAACTCCTGCTGAAGATATATTTGGATAATTTTTTTATATAAAGTAATTGTTATGGGAAAAGAAGTTAAAAAAGATGTTTTTGCTGAAGATGATGATTTTAACTTTGGCAATAACAAAAGTAGCAAAGAGACAGAAGAAAAAGTAACTCAAGAAAATGAAGAAGGTGCTTCTGGTTCTGATGATGATAATAAAGGATCATCTGAAGTGTCTGCCGGTAATGATGTAGAAAAAGAAGGGAAGGAAGAAAAAGAAAAGAAAGAAGAAAAAGAGGGGAAAGGAGAGAAGGAAGGAGAGGATGATAAAAAAGAAGATGATGACTTTGATCTTTTCTTAGATGATGATAAAAAGACCAGTGATGACAAGAAGGTCAGTTTTAAAAAACTCGCATCAGGACTTGACATCGAACTTGACAATGACGATGAACAAGAGTTCACCACAAAGATCAAGGACAAGATTGACAAGTCACGTCAGGAATTTAATCTTGATGATTATCCGGATGATGCAAAAAAGATTATCAATCATCTCAAGAACAATGGTGGCAAGCTGGAGGATTTTTTTAATAATAAGAATATTGCGGCACTTCAAGGCGTCATCAATTTACCCGCTGAGGACAAAGTACGTCAGGTACGTATTAATGAATTGAGAGGAGCAGGTATCGCTGCAGATAAAGCAAGAGAGCAGGCTGATGCAGAGATAGAAGGATTAAGTCAGAGAGAATTAAAGAATATGGCAGATAAGATTGACGATGATGCTAATAAGCTCATATCACAGGAGATAACAAGTATTGTCGGAGATCGCAAGGCTGCCGCAGAGAAAGAAAGACAGAAGGCTGCTGAAAGAACAAAAGAAGAAGTGAAAGTTCTTACAAGACATATTGAAAGTCAGAAGGAGTTCCTCGGGATTCCTCTTACAGATAAAGCGAAACAGTCTATATTGAGAGACATTGAGTCAGGTGCATTTGATGACATTGCGAACAAATCACCTGCGTCGTCAAAATTCGCAGCATACATGTTTGCAAAGTTTGGAGATAGGATCAATGATCATCTCAAGAAATCTGGTTCGGCACAGAACAGGAAGGGATATAACGCTGCTACGGATAAACATTTGTCAGCATTGCATCAGACAAAAGATTCTGCTAAGCAGCAGGGCACGGGTCATCAGAAAAGCAATCAGGGCGCAAAATCGAAATTTACCGGTTTTGCTGGTGCTTTTGATGACAGTGATGATTAGAGGGAATTAACTGAATGTTTATAAGTTTAACATTAAAAACATTCAGTAATGAAAATTAAGATCACACAGGGAAGCGTATCCGAAGGCGATGCACAGGAATATCACCTTGTACAAAATCACCTTCTCGATCCTTCTCAGAATATTGACAGGGTTATCCAGTACGCAGAGCAGCGCTATCTGATGACTCTTCTTGTTTCAGGTGCAAGATCATCCAAATATACTGCACCTGGGTTTACTCCGAAAGGTGGTGATACTGTCACTACTAAAATCAAGCAGATTCCACAGGGAGAGATGGTGTCGTCCAATGCATGGTCTTACAAGATCATGGGAAGGATTCAGAAGGCATCAGAAATTCTTGGCACTGGTGCTGTTGGAAATGTTACAGCAGCAACATCAACCAAAGGAAGTACTTTTAAGATATATCTGAAAGATAATTATCAGACCCCTGGAATGAACTGCGTATTCCCAAATAGCAAGCATGCACGTGTGACATCACGTCCTACTGGTCATACTGGTAAATATCTTTATTCATTTGAAACATTCCCCGGAGAAACATTTGATTGGGATTCATGGGTTGGTGTTCAGATAGGTCGCAAGACTGTATTTGGCGGATATACCTCATTTGGTGAAAGATCAAGGAGGGGTTACGGAAACTTCCATTATCCTGACAGGTATATCCAGCATACGACAAAGCAGAGGAAATCAATATCTCTCTCCGGAGACGTAAATGCAAATGAGGTTATCTGGTATGAAGTAAATGAATCAAAGGGATTCGTTTATGAAGCAGAGGCTCAGATGCGTGCTCAGTTCCTTCTTGAAGACGAATATAAGAGCTGGTGGGCAGTTTCAACCATGAGGGATGCTTATGGTAATCTTCTTGCACGTCCGTCCATGCAGGATGAATACGGAAATGACATTGTTGCCGGAGACGGCTGGGTACAGCAGGTAAAAGGCGCAAATGATCTTGAGACATCTGGTTTGCGTGGTAATGCCACATGGGATGACTTTGCTGATATGATTCGTACTTTGAAAAAGAAGAAGAATACTATATCTGGTAATACGTGGATTGTTGTAACTGGTTCTGATGGTATGGCAAATGCAGATAATGTTGCCGCATCTCGCTTCAGTGCAGCCAATCCTATTGTTCAGATCGTTAATCAGACTCAGCAGCCTGGAGGAGCAGAGCCTTATGTTGGATACAATTTCAAGACTCTTAATATTGCTGGCGAACAGCTCGTCTTTGTTGAAAATCCTATGATGGACGACGAAGAGAAGTTTCCTGCAAGACTCTCAGACGGATCGTTGAGGATGTCAAAAACATACTACTTCCTTGACATGGAGACCAATCCTGCCAATGGACGTGGTAATATTGAGATCAGAGCACGCGGTCGTAAGGGTGTGAACAGAAGTATTGTTTATCTCTGGAAAAACGGTATGACCGGAGAAGGTCGTCCGGAAGACCCGGTAGATGCTAAGGAGTTCCACATGCTTAAAGAAACTCTGCTTGCAGTGTTTAATACTAAGAGCTGTGGTATAATGTCACCTCCTGCAACTGCATAAATAATACAGAGGGGATACCTGTTTGTCCCCTCTCTTTTCTTTTATTTTATATTATTATTATTATCATTATTTATTTATCATGAAGAAAAAAGAACTTGTTTCATTAGAAGAAAGGATTTGGATTTCCAAAAATGCTTACAGGCTTATGGGAAAGGCTGTTCAGATAAAAGTAATTGATCTTGACAAAATGGTTGAACGCATGAAGCAGCAGCGCAAAGAGAACAAGCTTAGTCCATACGTTGAGATTCAGCCTATATCTGAAGACATGCATAAGACTCCAAATCGTATTGCTACTTATCAGAAAGACCCTATTACAGGAGTCCATTACGGTATTGCCATAGATCAGGATGATTTTGGTAATCCACGCTGGCAGAAGATACAGATACAGGATAGTTTGTCGCTTAATCTTGATGTTGATTCTGAGGCAAAGATATGGGCTGTAATAAGGTTTCATCCCGATATTGAAGGTTCACCATGGCAGGTACAGAATCCATACTACAAGATATATGATCCTATTGCTATTGCAGACAGAGAGAGTATGGAAATAGAGGCCATAAAACTTGCTTTTGATCGTGTTGATATGATTGCTGACAAGCCGCAGGAGATGGTTTTATTTGCAAGGTATCTTGGTGAAGAGTTTCTTGAAAATGCAAACTACAAACTTGTAAAAGGAGCATTACTGAGAACTGCAAAGAACAATCCTTCTTTCTTTAATCAGAAATGGACTGACAGGAATCGCAGCTATGGGGAATACCTTCAGACAGCATTGGCTCTCGGGATTATCGTTAATGACATCAGTCGTGGATTTCTATTCAGGAATATACAAATAGGTTTAAGCAAGGAAGATGCTATACGAACCTTGAGTATGGATCAGAATATACTTTCATCTATTGGTGCTGAAATATTTGAAAAAGACAAGGTCATGGCAACAGTTAAGAATGATCTTTCTTTGGAAGAAAAGAAAACAAAGACAAAAAAAGAATCAAAAGCAAAGGAGGAGGTAAGTCCTCCTGAAGCTACAGATTTTGATTGATATGAATATAGTACAGCTACACGAGCGAGTCAGATTTTGGGTTGACGTAGTTGCATCAACAAGATTTGAACCTCTTGATATTAATAATGCTATAAATGCAGCCATAGAGTTAAAGTTCCTTGAAACGTATGAGCAATCATTGCCAATGAACAGGTCTGACTCGTTCCAGCGTACTCAAAAAGCAAGAGAGATACTTGCTCCGTTTATTGAAAAAGCTACTGTAAATACAATTGGGTTTTCATTATCAAACAACATTATTAATATAAGTAATAGTTCTTCTTATAACATACTTCTATCATTAAAAGTTCAGATACAAGGATCATATTATGATTGCGAGCCTATTACTTATGATCGTTTAAACAGGATAGAGCGAAATCCATTCAGAAAGGTAAGACTTTCTCCTTCCGCAAAGATTTATTATATTGAAAAGAAGGGTGGTATTGAAATTATATCTCCTGATGATGTTTCTAATTTCGAGCTTAATTATTTATCAAAAATAGTACCTGTTAAATATGGTAACGAATATGACAGCACTCATCAGTTTAATATAGGCGATAGAATAATTGCTTTAACTGACACTGTGTATTTTAATACTAATTATGTTGTTGGCGATGAAATAACTATTATTGCAGGATTTCGTTCTATAATATCGGGTCTTGTAACGTTTGGGTATATCAATTGTTCTCTTCCTGAGTTCACTCATGAGGAGATAGCAAGAAGAGCAGCGATTAATTGTTTAATGACTGCTGGACAGGCAGATAAAGCAAGACTCTTAAGAGAAGAAATAACAGCCTTATAAGGCCAAATAAATAATAATTAAAAACAAGTATCATGAAAAAAAGACCTTTTGTTGCAATCCTTAATTCCATTGAATCTAATGGAACGCAGGTAATCTCTAATGCCACTGCAAGAGAGTGGAGTATTGTTAAGACTTCCTCAAAGAAGGAGAATCTTATCGGCCCTATTCCTTATGGTGCCGGTGTGAGGGTTGAATATTTTGATCCTCAGCCTGAGCGTGGCCAGATTGTGATCATTGATTCTGATGCATCGAACAAAGAAACTATTGTTGCATCAAGAAGGTATCGTATTGAAATCGGTAATCCCGAACATACATACGAAACCACTCCTAACACTCCAAAAGTATTTGCCTATACTGCTTCGTCAACGCTTAGCGGTAATGCTGTAACAGACCGTCAGGTTGTCTATCGTGCCCTTCGTGATAAGATAAATGCTTATTCCGGAGCTCATGTAACTGCACATACACTGACTTACCTTACTTATACCGGAGGAACATCAACTGGTGATGCTGCATCTAACTTCATCATTGGCGAGATTGTTACTCAGCAGACATCAGGCTGTACGGCAAGAGTTGCAAAATGTACTATTTCAAGCGGTTCATTTGCTGCCGACAATGCTGCCGGTGCAATATGGTTGTATGATCTCTCAAGCGAAAGTAGCTGGCTCAATACTGCTGTCACTCTTTCTGCTGCCGGTACCGTTGCAGGAGTATCAACAAACTGTGTTATTACTCAGACAGCTAACAGTATTGTTCATGCAGTAGGACTTGCAATTGTTGACAATCCTGGCTATTTCATTTCTTCTCTTGGAAGAGGTGGCAAGAGTTATGTGGGACTTACTCAGGGCTTCTCTGTAGCCACTGCAGTCGTTGCAAGGCAGGCAGAGTATGCTATGGGTATCGGATCAGTTATGGCAGCGCTGAAGCCTGCTTATGACCATTCAAAGCAGGATTTGATTGCAGGTTCTCTTGAATACGAATTTCAGGACGGAATGCTTGCAGACACGTCTAAGACTTATACAAAAGCTGCTATTACAGTGAAGGGTGATTCACTTGATAATAATGGCATTATTGTAGAGGGAGAGAAAGAGTATATCCTCTATCTTGATCATTCAGATGGTGATCTGAATGACTTCAAGACTGCTCTTAACACTGCTATTGCACTTTAGTGTTGGTTCGTTCATTTGGTCGGAGGGGTTAACACCCCTCTTGCCAGATGGACATAAATCTTAATGTCATGAGTTTAATAGCAAGAAATAGAGAAGGAGATAGTCTGCCATTACTATCTATTAATACTTTGAAGTATCAAACGATAGATGGTTCAGGAGGCTCTGCGTTATCAAGTCCATTAGAGCCTGGCAAGTATCGTATTGTAATATCTGAGTCATCAGGCAATGATGCTTTTATAAATATTACAACGAATGGTGCTGCTGCTGAGGTTGAGAAAGGTGCCTACATGCCGCTTGGTGTTGTAGAATATATCTTTATTGATGTTGTATCAATAATAGCAGTAATAAACGGAAAATTAAATATCACAGAAGCATACTGATGATAAAAACATTCCATATTAATTCAAGTTTCATAAATAAGCTTTCAGTAAGACGGGCATTGCTGCTTGATTCATTGCCAGAATCTCTTCTTGCAAAATTTCAGTTCTTGTGGACTGGGGAATATTCTGGCAATAATTTATTGAATGATCTTGGATCGGATGTTATTACTGTAACTGGTAAAGACTGGAGTACAAAGTATATTCCTCCAAATACTACTGCAACATTTTCTGTTCCTAATAATGCTACTTATATTTCTGCCGATGGAACAGACGATTTTTGGTTCAACAGTTCAGATGTCTTGCAACAAAAGAATCATGCTGATCTTATTGCAAGCACAACAATGAGAACATTTATAAAATATTCAGACTTTGATCCGTATAAGGTTTATGCAATAGGGATATTAAAATCAGGTGAAACTCTTACATCTTCTGAAGAGAATATTATCAGCAAGTTTTTTAAGCTATGGTTATTTTATTTTGGAACTTATTCTGATTATGGATACTTAAAGGATAACAGAACTCTTGAATGAATCTTAAATGATAACATAATAATAAATTGAGATGAAAAAACTATTATTCATAAGCATATTCATTGCATTTGCTGCATTGATAAATGCTCAAACAATCACTCCCGGAATGATTGGCTTGCAATTAAGAAATGCAGTAAATGCAAAGACATCTGCATTGAGTGATAGTTTGCTTACTGCATTTGATAGTATAACAGCACAGAGAGGAAGAATTGCCTTAGGGCTTTTGAAGTCAGACACGGCTGCCATGCTCGATAATTACACTCGCAACGGAGAACTCCTAAGCAGGTTAAATAATTACTTGCTAAAGTCTGATACTACGTCTATGCTTGACAACTATGCACGTAATGGAGAGGTTATAAGCAGGCTTGGCAATTATCTGTTGAAGTCCGACACTGCGAGTATGCTTGATAACTACACGAGAAACTCTGAGCTCAATACAGGTCTTGCTGCAAAGCAGAACACTCTTGTTTCCGGAACAAACATTAAGACAATAAATAGTCAGTCGCTTCTTGGTTCTGGCAATATTACTATAAGTGGTGGTGGCGGTGGAGATATGGTTTACCCCGGTGGATCAGGTCTTGTAACGGTTGACAACGGAGCATGGGGCACTACTGTAACGAATAATTCCGGAAACTGGAATACGGCATACTCTGAGAGACTGAGGTGGGATGGAGGAGCGACAGGCCTTAATGCTGCTACTGCAAGGACAAGTCTTGCTCTTAATAACGTTACAAACGAGAGCAAAGCTACAATGTTCACTAATCCTCAATTCACGGGTACAGCTGTAAGATGGGGCACAGATACTCTTGCTACCCGTGCTTATGCAAGATCGAGCGGTGGTGGAGGTATAGGCATAGGTGCTGTACAGGAAGAGATTGCGGACAGTCTTAACGTTCTCCGGGCAGCCGTAACGGTTGG
>Ga0255345_1002083_pt1 | contig 26446 bp, 19 predicted proteins | sample wastewater_treat_6_FD_192415 | JGI IMG/M metagenome (GOLD analysis project Ga0255345, IMG submission 192415) | Wastewater microbial communities from Lulu Island WWTP, Vancouver, Canada - plant20 | ecosystem: Engineered > WWTP > Wastewater > Unclassified | place: Canada: Vancouver, British...
CAATGATCCCGACAAAGTACCCTATTTCCACGATGGATTGGCGCTGGAGCCAGGCGACATACTGCGCAACCCGGACCTTGCTGCTACGTTCAGGTTGATAGCCGAGAAGGGTTCGGATGCATTATACCGTGGTCCCGTGGGGGAGGCCATAGTCGAGGCCGTAAACAAGTCGGGCGGGAACATGACGATGTGGGACCTTGCCGACTACAACGCGGTCATGCGCACACCGGTAAAAGGCACATACAGGGGCCTTGAGATCATATCCATGCCCCCTCCGAGCAGCGGCGGCACGCACCTCATAGAGATACTTAACATCATGGAGAATTACGACGTCAAGGCACTAGGGCACAACACGCCGGCATATATGCATACACTCGCTGAGGTGTTCAAACTGGTCTTTGCAGACAGGGCTGCTTACATGGCCGATGCCGACTTCGTAAAGGTGCCTGTGGCCGGCCTGACTTCTAAGGAATACGCAAAGACCTTGTTCGATCAGATTGCTCCGGACAAGGTGCTGAAAGAGCTCAAGCCGGGCGAACCCGAGAACTTCGAACATGAGAGCACGACGCACCTCACGGTCATTGATGAGGAAGGCAATATCGTCTCCCTCACGCAAACCATAAACTACTTCTTCGCGTCCGGGGTGATGGCTGAAGGCACAGGCCTACTTCTCAACAACGAGATGGACGACTTCTCCACCAACCCCAATTCGGTATCAGCCCCCGAACCCGGGAAGAGACCTCTATCCAGCATGAGCCCGACGATCATACTGAAAGACGGCAAACCCTTCATGGCGCTGGGAACCCCAGGAGCCACGAGGATATTCCCGTCGATGGCTCAGATCATCATGAACGTCGTCGACTTCGGTATGGGGCTTGACGAGGCTATCGAGGCTCCCAGGATGTTCTGCTCCAGCTCTGCCGGAAAGCCCGGCACTCTGTTTGTGGAGAGCAGGATCCCCGCTGAGGTTCGCGATGCATTGACGGCTCTGGGGCATACCGTCAGCGCTAGGGGCGACTACGATTCGTACTTCGGCGGAGCTCAGGCCATACTGCTCGATCAGTCTTCCGGCACGATATACGGGGCCGCTGACTCGAGAAGGCTGGGCGCCGCGGTTGGGTTCTAGCGCTGTCTGCAACTGAATCAGGAGGTTTACTGAGATGCCAATGCAACGATACGCAAGATCAGCGCGTTTGGCGGCCGTACTTGCGGTTCTGGTTATTGCCTGTGCTCCGGGCCTCGCGGCGGACGCGAAGCCGATTCTGCTGACGTCGATTGGGCAGAGCGCCGAGGCGTCGATGATCAGCAGCTTTGCGTGCGCGGGAAGATCCCCTACGAGCTCAACGCGCTGGCGAAGGCAGAAGAGCTTGCGGGCGGCGACAAGCAGCCAAAATACTCCGCGCTTGTGGCGGTCGTAGGCGGCAGCGCCAAAGGGTTGGGCGCAGCTGGGATTAATAAAGAGCAGGAGCTGGAACGATCGGTAGCTCTGCTCGAGAAGGCCCGCTCCCTACGTATGAGTATCATCATCATGCACGTAGGAGGAGTGGAGAGGCGCGGCGAACTATCTGACGCCTTTATCCGCGCAGCACTGCCTTACGCCGGCCATGTGATACTGGTGGAGGCAGGCGATCAGGACGGGCTGTTCGAACAGGTACTGGCGGGCAAGAAGGTGCCCATCGCCAAAGTGGCACGGATCTCTGAGACCCTGGATCCTTTGCGTACAGCCCTCGGACTCTAGGTTCAGCAGTCGTGTCGGTCGGCGCAGTGCGGCCCCGAAGCTTCCGCTTCGAGGCCGCTGCCTCGACCGAGGCTATCCGGGAGGTGTAGCCCTTGCTACCTCAAGGCTTGATCTTCGTCATAATGGTAGCCGCATTCATGGCAACTGCCTTCGGGCTCAAGTTGCCTATCGGAATATGTCTGGCTATAGCATCCATGTCGGGAGCCATATCGGCTGGGCAGGGCATTGCCCTGCGCCATCTAGTAGAGGGATCGTTTGGATATCTGAACACGATTCTGGTGATCGGCGCTGCAATGATGTTCATGAAGGCTATACAGAAATCGGGCTTACTAGATACAGTCGCGAGATGGCTGGTAGAGACCTTCTACAGATCGCGTGCCCTGCTGCTTGTGGGGCTGACAGTGCTGGTCATGTTTCCGGGCATGATAACGGGGTCGTCCACAGCGTCGGTGCTCACTGCAGGTGCGTTGGTAGCGCCGGTTCTGATGGCGCTCGGCGTGCCGCGGAAGCGAACCGCGGCTATGATCGCTATGGCTGGAATATACGGGATGCTCGCGCCGCCCGTTAACATACCGGCGATGATCATAGGCGGGGGCATCGACATGCCATACGTAGGCTTTGGCCTGCCGCTTCTCTTTGCAACCTTGCCGCTGGCCGTGGTGGTGAGCCTGATTCTTGGTCTGCCCCACATGAAGCGCCTGACAGGCATCGACGGCATTCGCGATGAGCTTCCCGAGTCATATCACAAGGCATACGGCCTTAGGCTTTATACCCCGTTCATTGTGCTCGTCGTGCTCATGATGGGTCCGAACATCCTGCCAGGCAGATTCCCGGACTTGGGGATGCCGTTTGTCTTCCTGATATCAGCTGTCGTTGCGTGCCTCACCGGCAGACCGACGAACATGTGGAGGATCGCCCGCGAGGCTGTCCACGACTCACTGCCTGTCATGGGAATCTTGATGGGGGTGGGGATGTTCATACAGGTGATGACACTGACCGGAGTGCGCGGGTGGGTAGTGGCAAACGCTCTGGGAATGCCGAAAGCACTGCTCTACCTGGCAATTGCTATCTCCATGCCTGCCTTTGGCGCGGTGTCGGCCTTCGGTTCGTCGTCGGTCCTTGGGGTACCCTTCATACTGGCTCTACTTGGCACGCACAACGAGATAGTGGCTACTGCGGCCCTGTCCCTCCTTGCGGGCCTGGGCGATTTGGTTCCGCCCACAGCCCTGGCCGGGATATTTGCGGCCCAGGTGGTAGATGAGGAGAACTACTTCACCGTTCTGCGCGAGTGCGTCATACCGTTTGTACTCACGGCGGTATGGGCTGTGATCATCCTGAGATGGTCCGCTCCGCTCGCGCGGATACTGGTCCGATAGAGGGGGCGAGTACCGTGCTGACTGCGATATACTGGGGCGTGTGCGTGCTCATGCTGGTGCTGTGCGCACTTGAACTATGGACAGAAAAGGACTTCTGGAAGCAGGCCACTGCGGCAATGGTCATCGTGCCGCTTGTGCTCCGAGTCCTCAATTGGAAGTGAGGTGCCGCATCATGCAGTGTGGACGCCACATATGGAGCGCGCTTGTTCTTACGGTCGTGGCTGCGGCGGTGGTGCTGACGACGGGTGCGCAGTTTAGGCAGATGCATCGCGACGAGGTCATCGTTCCCGGGACGGGAGTAACCCAGATGCGCATGCTGTCGGATTACTTGCCTGCATTGGCTGGAACAACTGGTGACACTGAAGTCTACATTCTAGAAGGAGAGGAACCGGGCCCCACTGCGTTCATTCTCGGAGGAACGCATCCGAATGAACCCGCGGGCTTCATGACTGCGGTTGTCTTGGTGGAGAGAGCCCAGGTCAGGGCCGGTCGGCTCATAGTTGTGCCGAGGGCGAACCGGAGCGGGTTCACGCACAACGACCCCCAGGAGGGTTCGCCTCAGCGCTTCACGCTGACTGCGTCAGATGGCTCAGCCCGGACGTTCAGGTTCGGATCTCGAGCCACTAACCCGCTTGACCAGTGGCCGGATCCCGATACCTACATAAACCCGTCCGGCCAGAAGCTTTCCGGCAGCGAGAATCGCAATCTGAACAGAGCGTACCCGGGACGACCGGACGGGACCCATACCGAAAGGGTAGCCTATGCCATCATGGAGCTGATACGTAAGGAGAATGCAGACGTATCAGTTGACCTGCACGAGGCGTCGCCGGAGTATCCGGTGATCCATGCGATGGTCGCGCACGAGCGGGCAGAAGATCTTGCGGCCATGACGGTAATGGACCTGGATATGGAGGACATTCGCATGAGACTGGAGAAGTCTCCGCCCACGTTTTATGGCCTCAGCCATCGCGAGTGGGGAGATAACTCCGATACCATGGCCGTGTTGATGGAGACGGCCAATCCGTCTCAGGGACGCCTGCGCGGCAGGACCGACGAGGCGCTTGTACTAACCGGCCAGGACGCGCTCTACGTGAGGGCGGCAGAGCTCGGCAGGCTCTACGTGCCCTACGACGAATGCGGCCATCCCCTCCGGGAGCGAGTGGGGAGGCACCTATCATCTCTAGCAGCGCTCTTTAGGGCCATGGAATTCGTGGGTGATGGCGAGCCACTCATCGTAGAGGAAGTCCCGTCGTTCGATGAAGTCATGGCAAACGACGTCGGTTACTACCTGAACCCTGCGCCCACGCGCGGCTAGGCCAGCTACAGCAGCCGCCGCGGGCCTGTGGAATCAGCTCGCGGCGGCTGTCATGAAAGCCCCCGATTCACTCATGTGACCGGATGAAGTCCCGATACCACAGGGCGCTGCGCTTGAGAGTCCTCTTCTGTGTCTGAAAATCCACGTGCACCAGCCCGAATCGCTTGGAATAGCCGTGGGCCCATTCGAAGTTGTCCATGAGGCTCCACACGTAGTAACCTCTCAGGTTGACGCCATATTCACACGCTTTGCACGCCGCCTCGACGTGCGACGAGAGGTAGCCTATGCGGGCGCTGTCGTCGACGATGGAGCCATCCGGGGCAAGTGAATCGTCGAAGGCGGCTCCATTCTCCGTTATGAACAGGGGGATCTTGGTGTAGTCGTCGCTCACCCGCTTGACCACCCTGAACAGTCCCTCAGGATACACTTCCCATCCCATGGCGGTGACCGGCAGGCGAGGGGTGACTTCCGAGGCATTAAGCAGGCGCTCGGCAGGGTCCCATATCACCTGGTCCCTCGTGTAGTAGTTGATCCCAAGGAAGTCTGTTTCCAGGCCGATTACCTGCATTTCTTCAGGCCGCGGCTTGGCGAGGGCATCGGGCAAGACGCCTGCCCGGTCCAGCCATGCCAGAACGTCTTCGGGGTAATGCCCTCGGAACAGCGGATCTAGGTAGAGCCTGTTCCATACGCCGTCCACACGCCTTGCGGCGTCGACATCGCGTTCATCGTCGGTCGCAGGTTCCTGATGGTTGATACTGAGCGCGATTCCGATTCCGTCGACTGGCTGAGAAGTATCGGCGCTTGCAGCTCCCTTGCGGCTTGACGAATCTCTGAAAGCCCTGACTGCCAGGCCGTGCGCCAGCAGCAGGTGATGGGCCACCAGAAGGCCTTCCCGGGCATCGCGATGGCCGGGCGCCATCTCGCCTGTCACGTGCCCGAGGAGGGCTATTACCGCCGGCTCGTTGATGGTGATCCACATTGGCACGACATCCGAAAGCTCGCCAAAGACGGCGAAGCAGTAATCGGCGAACCGCTTCGGGGTGTCGGCGTTGGCCCATCCGCCCTTGTCCTGAAGGGCCTGAGGCAGGTCCCAGTGGTACAAGGTAGCCATGGGGCGGATCTGGCTTTCCAGGAGCAAGTCGACCAAACGCCTGTAGAAGTCGAGCCCCTGGCCGTTCAGCTTGCCGCGGCCATCGGGCATCAGCCTCGGCCAGGCCAACGAGAACCTGTACGAGTCCAAGCCAAGCTCGCGCATTATGCCTACGTCCTCGGCATACCTGAAGTAGTGCTGGCAGGCGGGTTCGCCCGAGTGACCGCCCAGGACTTTGCCGGGCATGGAACAGAAAGTATCCCATATCGATACTCCTCGTCCGTCCGCTCGCGTGGCCCCTTCGATCTGATATGAAGATGTCGCTGCTCCCCATAGGAAGCCCGGAGGAAAAGTGTTGTGGTTCATGTATCCCTCCTGGGTGGTGTTGTTCAGTGCCGGCTATCCTGTAGCCCTGCTGTGGTCCTGCATGAATGAGCCGCCCAACCACACTGGCGGTGGGATTGCGAATAAGTAAGCCTGGTCCTTTGTCGCCAGAATTATCATATACCAAAACGAAACAGATTGGACAGGGTAGCAGCAGTCTCACGACGACTGTACTGACTCAGGATAACGGATTCCGCAAATTCTGTGTTAGGCCACAGAAGGATTTCTGCCCAAGAAGTAGAACTCAGTGCATGCAGAATTAGTACCGTCACCGAACGAACTAACATTAATACCCGAATAGGCGCGTTTAGCAGTGGCGATAATCCGATGTCACATGAATAATGCATTCATAGATCATAATGTCCTGATCGTGGCGATATTGATATATGGGAAGAGAGGCATGGTCTTCTTTGAGGAACAGAACTCTGAGAACCGGTGATAGACAGCTGATTCGCGACATCAACATGTCGCTGGTTGTGAACGAGATACGACAGCATGGCCCGATATCCCGTGTGGACGTGGCGCGCGCAACCGGTCTGGGAAGGTCAACCGTGTCGGGAATCGTAGGCATGTTGCTCAAGGAGGAGTTCATGCGCGAGATCGGCAGCGGCCATCCCGACTCCGTGTCGCCCGCCGTGGGGCGACCTCCGGTAATGCTGGAGTTCAACCCCCGTTCTAGGTTCGTGGTGGCAGTTAAGCTCGCTCCTGCGTCGATAACGGCTGCTGTGACCGATCTTGATGCTGAAGTGGTTGGATTCGTGGAAAGGCCGATAGGCGCCAAGCTGAGCGAAGGGGCTGTAAGGCAGCAGATATCCGAGGCCGTATACGCAGTCGTCTCCGACTGCCGAGTCAGTATGGACCGAGTCATTGGAGTAGGTGTGGCTGTGCCGGGCATCGTGGATTCGCGTACCGGCGTGTCGATCTCGCCCCAGTTCTTCCTTTGGCAAAACCTGCCGCTGCGGAACCTGCTGGAGGAGGAGTTCGGCGTGCCCGTGTTCATCGACAACGACGCGAACGCCGCGACCTTGGCAGAGAAGCTGAGGGGGCACGGCCGGCAAGTATCGGATTTCGTGTGCGTGACGATCGGCATCGGCATCGGCGCAGGCATCATCATAGATAACAAGCTGTACCGAGGCGCTGTGGCCGGAGCAGGCGAGATAGGGCATATCACAATCCAGGAAGATGGCCCTGAGTGCACCTGCGGAAACCGCGGCTGCCTAGAGGCGTTTGCGTCCGATGCCGCCCTTGTGCGCGAGATGAAGCGAATGGTCGAGTCGGGCCGAAGTAGCGCCGTCATTGGGATTGCCGCGGAGGAGAACCGGGGCTTTGATAGGTCGATGATCGCCCGTGCCGCTAGGGAGGGCGATGATGCGGCTCTGTCAGTGGTGAGGCAGGCCGGCGAACACATCGGAGTCGGTCTGGCGACACTGGTCAACATTCTCAACCCCGAGATGATCGTGGTTGCAGGCGAGGCCGCCACAGACTTCGGCGATCTCCTCCTCGAGCCCATACGTGATTCCATCCGCCGCCGTTCTATGAGCGTTCTTGCCCAGAGGCTAGAGGTCGTCCAGTCGCGCCTCGGCGACAGGATATGGATTGTGGGCGCTGCCTCGCTAGTCATCGACGATTTTTTCGGGGCCCCCATATATGAACGGCATGAGCATGTTGCGGCGGTATCGATTCCGGACCTGATGCAAGGCTCATAGATCGAACAAGCTTGATTGGAATGGGAGAATTGTGATGCACGACACGCTAGTAGGGGCAAGCATTTCGCTGATAAGGGAGAACCAGCACATATCCGGAGCGTACATAGCCTCGCCCAGCTTCCCGACTTACGCATACTGCTGGCTCCGCGACGGAACCTACATAGCTCACGCTATGGATCTTTATGGCGAGCATGACAGCGCGAAAGCCTTCTTTCGCTGGGTGAACGCGACCATTGCCGGCAACTGTGCCGACACTGGGCGCTGCCCCGATACTGTCGAAGACGCCGGGCTAAGAAGTCGGGAGCGATGTACTCAGTCGGTGGAACTAGCACGGCAGTTGCTCAGAGCACGATGGACTTTGGATGGCAGGCGCGACAACTCCGAATGGCCAAACTACCAGCCAGACGGGTATGGGGCATGGCTGTGGGGGCTTGACGAGCATATTGAGCGCACTGGAGACCTAGGCCTATGGCATGAGTCGCGTGAGGCCGTTGGGTACGTCGTGGAGTGCCTATCGCAGGTGTGGTCGACGCCTAGCAGCGACTGCTGGGAGGAGTATCCCGATCGGGTTCACACATCCACTCTGATCTGCATAGCTGGCGGCCTTGAGAGAATCGGTCGCCGGGCGTGCGATGATCGGGCTCTCTCATTGGCTGCCGCAATCCGGGACTACATCATTCGCTACGGTGCGTTCGACGGGCGCCTTGCGAAACTCTGCAGCCGAGAGCGACGTGGAGATCAATGGCCTCCCAAGAGGCGTACTCACGCGGGGCCATCCATTGGCGATTCAGTCGATGCAAGCCTTCTTTGGGCTGCGGTACCCTACGGAGTGCTTGACCTCGATGATCCGCGCATGGTGAGCACAGTAAGGGCGATCGAGCGGGGCCTGGCCAGGGGAGGCGGAGTGCGCCGCTACGCAGCCGATACCTACTATGGCGGCGGTTTGTGGCCGCTTCTTACTGCGTGGCTCGGCTGGTACTACTGCCGCACGGGCGACAGGGAGAAGGCGCTGGGGTGCCTCAGGTGGGTTGAGGATCAGGTCACCGATGGGGTTCACCTGCCGGAACAGGTGAACCGGGATCTTGTCGATCCTGTGTTGTATGAGCCATGGGTCACATGCTGGGGGCCGCCGGCGAATCCGCTTCTGTGGTCTCATGCGATGTATCTCATTCTTCGCAAGGAGCTAGATGATCGCGCGCGGGAGGTGTAAGGTGCATGTACATCGGCCGGGGGAGGAAGAGGCGGGCCACTATCGCGGCATTCTTGGCTCCGACTGTGGTAGGTTTTCTCCTTTTCAGCCTGATCCCCATAGCTCGCTCGCTTTACCTCAGCTTCACATCATGGGATATTTTGCAGCCCGCCGAATGGGTTGGACTGGAGAACTACAAGGTACTCCTGGGCAGCGAGGAGTTCTGGAGGGTGATGAGAAACACGGGGGAGTACATAGTCCTTTATGTCCCTCTGATGCTCGTATCGTCGCTTGCTCTGGCGGCGCTTCTGAACAGGAAGTTCGCCGGAGTTGACGTCTACAAGGTGCTGTTTTTCCTTCCAGTGTTAACGTCCTGGGTGGCCGGCTCGCTGATCTGGAGGTGGATTCTCAACCACAAGTACGGCTTGGTGAACATCTTGCTCGGTCACATTGGCGTCGCGGGCCCAGCATGGCTCGATGACAAGTATTGGGCGATGCCGGGAATTGTCCTTGCGAGCGTATGGAAGGATGCAGGGTTCTTCGCCCTGATATTCCTGGGCGCCCTAAAGGGCATTAATCACGAGTACTACGAAGCCGCCCAGATCGACGGCGCAAGTCCCTGGAATAAGTTCAGGCACATTACCCTGCCGCTCGTGTCACCTACCACGTTCTTTGTGACCATTACGTCCATCATCAACTCTTTCCAGGTATTCGCCCAGGTGCAGATCATGACGTATGGAGGGCCTGCCGGCGCTACCCAAGTGATAATGGAGAGAATCTACAAATACGCCTTCCAGTTCTTCAAGATGGGCTATGCATCGGCCCTCTCTTGGGTGCTATTCGTCATAATACTCATAATCACCGCGATCCAGTGGCGTCTCCAGAAGGGGTGGGTGTTCTATGATGGCTAGGCGAGCGGGCGCATTCCGCACAGCTCTGTTCTACGTCACCATCAGCCTGATTGCCCTGTTCATGATACTCCCATTTCTGTGGATGATCAGCACATCGCTGAAGGAGAGCGAGGCAGTGATGGTGCTGCCCGTAAGGTGGATACCTGAGAGGATCAGCCTCAAGGCCTACCGTGACCTCTTCACGATATCGACAGTAGTGCCGTTCCACCGTGCCACTCTGAACTCGCTGGTGGTATCGGTGCTCACCACCTTGGTGAATCTGGCGTCGGCGTCGATGGCTGCATTCGCGCTGGCTAAGTTCGATTTCAGGGCCCGGGACAGAGTTCTATTCGCCTTTCTGGCTACGATGATGGTTCCGGGAGCGGTCACTATGATCCCGAACTACTTGGTACTGCGCACTCTTCGCCTGACCAACACCTTCACCGGACTCGTGCTGCCTTCGATCTACAACGCATGGGCGCTGTTCCTGCTGAGGCAGAACATAATGGCGCTCCCAGAACCGTACTTTGAGGCGGCGATAATCGACGGAGCGACGCCCTTCGCCGTGTATAGGCACGTGGTTCTGCCTCTGGTGAAGCCGATTCTGGCATCCCTGGGAGTGCTCACGTTCATGGGGACCTGGAACGACTACCTCTGGCCTCTGATCATGATATCCGACCCCGAAAAGATGACCCTCACTCTCGCCCTAGGGAACTTGAACTCAAGGTGGGGGCAGAAGTGGGAGTTGCTCATGGCCGGGAATCTCATATCGATGTTACCGATAATCGTGACCTATATCTTTGCCCAGAAGTACTTCGAAAGCGGGATCTCGGTCGGGGGGCTCAAATCTTAGGAAACCGCCGGGGTGGAAGAGGGTGAGCTTAGGGAATAGGCGACGCAACGATATGAGTGGAGACTGTTGGAGTATTGTCGGACTGACCATAATGGCGTGACGGCGTTCCACTATCTACTCACTACTTGGGAGGGATATGCGTGCACAAGAAGAGACTTGCCCTGGCGGCAATGTGTGTCGCCCTCGTTACTCTGTGTGCAATGCCGGTCTATGGCGCAAAGAAGGTAACCATAACCTACGGCAACTTCTCCGCGGGATCCGATAATGAACCTACCCTTAACGCGATGAAGGCGGCGTTCGAGAAGGCCAACCCAGATATCGAGGTCAAGCTTCAGAGCACTGGGTTCGGCGAGTACTTCAGGCTTCTGCAGACGCAGGTTGCAGGAGGGACAGCGCCCGACTGCTACGAACTGAACTACGAGAACTTCGTTGCCTTCGCGGCCAAGAATGCCCTCGCCGACCTCGGCCCATTGGCAAAGGCCGCCGGAGTCAGCTTTGATGGGTACGACGCCAACGCGCTTGACGCTTTCAAGTACAAAGGGAAGCAATATGGCGTGCCTGGAAGCTACTCTGTAGTCCTCCTTTTCTACAACAAGGATCTTTTCGACAGGGCCAAGGTGGCCTATCCCAACGACAACTGGACGTGGAAAGACGTAATCGAATCTGGGAAGAAGATTCGGGCGCTTGGAGACGACACCTTCGGGATCATCCAGACTGTGCAGTTCTGGGAGTTCTACAAGACTATTGCTCAGAACGGCGGCAGCCTGTTCAATGCCGATCGCACCAAGTTCACAGTGAACTCGCCTGAGAATGTGGAAGCACTGCAGTACATGGTCGATAAGATTATCAAGTACAATATCGAGCCCACCCAGGCACAGAAATCCAACCAGGGCGAGTGGGACATGTTCGCCGCCGGTAAAGTCGGAATGCTCATAACGGGCAACTGGGCATTCACTTATATGAAGGACAAGTGCAAGTTCAGGTGGGACATTGCTGTGGAGCCCGGAAACAAGCACAAGGCGTGTCACTTCTTCTCGAACGGGTATGCCATCAATAAGTCCAGCAAGAAGCAGCAGGAAGCCATGAGATGGATAACATGGCTGGCGTCCAGCAGGGAATCGTCAATGCTGAGGCTGGAGGCAGGGTGGGAGACCCCGCCCGTATCTGACAAGAGCGTCATCGATGCGTACATCGCGGAGCGTCCGCCGGACAATCGCAAGGCAGTCTTTGACTCCCTGAAGTATCTGGTGACGCCGCCTGTAATCGAGCAGTTCAACGAGATGGCGGAGACAGTCGATCTCCAACTGCAGAAGGCTCGGGATGGGGAGAAGACCCCCAAGCAGGCGCTGGACGACGCTCAGAGAGAGTTGGAGCAGAAGATCAAGCTATAGACCATGCGCCGCAGGTCATAGGTTTGGGCGCGAGGCCCGGGCATCACGCCGAAGACGACAGGCTCCGCCGATTCGCAGGGTAAGGTGGACGGCGGAGCCTTCCTTGGCGGAATGCAGTTCAAGGAATCGACACGGATCACGAGGTGTACGGCATGCCGAATCATGATGAGTTCAGAGTGTGCGCCGAGTATGCGTGCGGAAGCAGTGCCAGGCTGCGTATCATCGATGGCTTCGTAACGGCGCAGTTCGACAACGTTGGGCAGCTCGTGCCGCGAGTCGAGTTCTTCTTCCGCGATGGGCGTCTACACATGACTCACTCATTGCCGACAGAACCCATGAACGCAGGAGACCTTGAGTCGCGCGTATGCATAGTGGATCCGGAAACCGGTGCTACGCTGGAGGTAGAAGGTAACCCGTTTCGGTTTGCTGTGGCGTCTGCTGATGGACGGACTCTGTTGCGCAGCGCGCCCGGCGAACCACATTTCAAGTTTCGCGCCGCCCCCGACGGGGAGGCGTTCCAGTTCACGTTGAGCCTGGGTAGTTCGGCATCGCATTACTACGGTTTCGGCGAACGATTTGACTCGCTCGACCAAAATGGGCTTAACCCTGACGTATGTGTAGTGAATCAGTACTGCAGACAGGGCGACAGAACGTATATCCCCATGCCGTTTTTTGTGACTGAGACCGGGTATGGGATGCATTTGGCCACAGACAGGTACGTCCGGTTCAGGCTGGCTCCGCGATTGCCGGGAACGATGGTGATTGAGGTGCAGATCGATCCGGATCTGCCTGTTCTGGAGTCAACTGTCTTCCTGGGCAGTCCGGCCGACATAGTCCGCGCGTATTCCCGGTCGACCGGTGCAACTCCGATTCCGCCGAGATGGGCCTTCGGCCCGTGGATGTCGGGAAACGCGTGGAATACTCAGCGAGATGTGGAAGAGCAACTGCGGGCCAGTGACGAGCTCGGCCTGCCTGCAACGGTTGTAGTCATCGAGGCTTGGTCGGATGAGGCTACATTCTATGCATGGAACGACGCTCAGCATGCACCCGAACCGGGGGCGCATGCGTTCGGGCTCGACGAGTTCATGTTTCCTGTCGATGGCAAATGGCCCGATCCCAAGGCCCTTGTAGATCGTGTGCACGATAGCCAGATGAAGCTAGTACTGTGGCAGATTCCGGTCCTGAAGCAACTGGCCGCGCACGAACCTCGGCGCGAGCAGCACGAACGCGACGAGGAGCATGCCATCGCTCGAGGTTATGTGGTCCGAAACACCGACGGCACGCCATACCGAATACCCGATGGATGGTTTGCAGGAAGTCTGCTTCTGGATTTCACGAACCCGGAGGCGGCCAAGTGGTGGTTCGGCAAGCGCCGGTATCTCATCGACCAACTCGGAGTGGACGGCTTCAAGACCGACGGCGGCGAGTTCATATTCGACGACACAGTGACGACGTGGGACGGTCGCGACGGCGCCTCAATGCGCAACAGGTATGCAATGACCTACATAGAAGCATACCGCGATTTCGCCGGACCCGGTCGGATAACCTTCAGTCGGGCAGGGCATGTCGGCGCCCAATCGTCCGGCCTGTTCTGGGCGGGCGATCAGGAGTCGTCGTTTTCGGAGTCTCGTGCGGTTTTGACTGCAGGGCTCAGCATTGGCCTGTCAGGCGTTCCGTTCTGGGGATTCGATATGGCCGGGCTTTCAGGTGAGATCCCCCCAGCTGAGCTATTCATCCGGGGCCTGGAGATGGCGGCATTCTCGCCGGTGATGCAGTATCACAGCGATGGCCCCGCGGCATGGGACCGGACACCCTGGAACATCGCGGCGCGAACCGGAGACGAGCGTGTCGTGCCGATATACCGAACTTACGCGAATCTGAGGATGAACCTATTGCCCTACATCTACAACGAGGCAGTGAGCTCGGCCAAGTCGAGCGAGCCTCTCATGAGGGCACTGATGGTTGACTTCCCTTGCGATCCGGCGTCCTTCTCAATTGACGATGAGTACATGTTCGGGCGCGACCTACTTGTGGCGCCCGTGCTGCACGAACATGCTCGCGAGCGGTCTGTTCATCTTCCGCCTGGGCAGTGGCTGGATTTCTGGACCTTCGAGGAGATTGGAACGGGACCATGCACGATGCCGAGCTACCCCAGCGATATTGGGAAAATCCCGGTGTTCGTCAGGGCAGGAGCGATCCTCCCTATCAACCTAGGTGATAGCATGCAGCTTGGCAGCACAACGGGGGTTCGCGGCGTCGGATACCGGAACCTTTCGTTCCTCATCACCGGCGTGCCGGCTCAGGAATGGGTATTCACTGACGATGAAGGCACAAGGATCCGGTTCGTTCCGGGAGACGGTGGATTGTACGTCGTTGCGGACGGCGTACGCTCCGTGGGCCATGTGCATCTGCTCATCCTAAAGCACGGCGAACACGCCCAACGTGAGCGTGCCGACCGCCAATGTAGAACTGTCTGGGCCACGGGAGGCCGAATGGCAGACGTAGCTCGGCTTGAAGCTGAGAGCATGATGCGGGGAGTCCTACTCCCGCTCTAGTTGTCATAGCATTTGATCTGTCGGTTGCACTTACCGCCGAGGCTCCGGCCAAGCTGAGCCCGGCGGTTCTTGCTTACTCCACAGCATCAGGCCAGCAGATTCAAGGAACAATCCACACACGCGGCGAATTCCATGCACAGAGGAACGCGAAGCGCCAGGAAGACGCGGGGAGATGAACGGAGGCGAAAGGATCATTCAGATGTCAAACGATTTGATGTACCCGAACCCGGAGGCTGATACCCGGGCCGAGGCCCAGGGATTCGATGCGCGCAGGCTTCGGCATGCGGTAGACCTTGTAAAGGCGGGATGCGCCGGCGAAAGCGATCATCCATCATACCCTGGGGCTGTGGTACTGATAATGCGCCATGGCGTCGAGGTAGTGCATGAAGCCTTCGGCTTCCGGTCATACGACGAGTCGGCTGAGCCCATGACGCGCGATACCATATTCGACGTGGCGTCTTTGAGCAAGCCCGTAGCTACCGCGACCGCTGTCCTGAGGCTAGTTGAGATGGGCGAGGTCAACCTGGACGACCCGATCGGGCGGTATCTACACGGGGCCCCGGAAGGCATCACGCTCATGAACTTGCTCACACATACATCCGGCTTGCCGCCCTCGATTACGGTATTCAATGGGGCCGAGAGCAGAGACGACTGTGTTCGCGCGGCACGCGCGGTGTTGCCACAGTATGCCGCAGGGAGCAAGGTTGAGTACAGCTGCATGGGCTTCATCCTGCTCGCCCTGCTCGTGGAGGCGGTCACTGGCGAAAGCCTCAATGTGTTCACCCGACGAGAAGTCTTCGCTAGGCTTGGGATGAACGATACTGGCTACTATACAGTAGAGCGATTCGCTGAGCTAGCGCGGGTGGCGCCCACCGAGAGACGTACTTCGTGCGAAAAGGGCGAGGAGCTGTGGGCATGGCTCAACCGTACCGGGCAGTTCCTGGACCTGCACACCGATGGGCAAGTAGCGTGGGGCGCTGTGCACGACGAGAACGCGCTTGCCATGGGCGGGGTGAGCGGCAACGCGGGGGTCTTCTCCACGGCGGCCGACATCGGCAAGTTCGGGCAGATGTACTTGGAACACGGGTGCTACAGGGGAGTAAGGGTGCTGTCGCCTGCAACCGTGGAACTCGCCACACGCAATCTCACCCACGGCATGGGCGATAACCGGGGCTTAGGGTGGCAGCTCAAGGGCCCGAACACCTCATTTGGAAGCCTGATATCCGACAGAGCATATGGCCACACCGGTTTCACCGGCACTGTCCTCTGGATCGACCCAGAGCATGAACTAATCGTCGTACTTCTCACGAACAGAGTACATGAGACAAGAGAGAACCAGACGCTTGTGGAGCTCCGACCGAGGTTTCTCAACGCGGTTGTGGCGGCGATCGACAGATAGTCAGGCCGATCTGGTTCCCACCCATTTGAGGCCGAACGCTGGAGGAATAACCATGGGCCCGTTGAACAGAAGGAACTTAGGACCCACAGTCCGTCCATGCAGCGGAAGGCGCGGGATCGAAGAACGAACATGTGTATTGAGGTGTGGCGCAGTGGAGGTTGTACTATCTTACGGCAAAACCGGATTGCCTGTAGAACTGCCAGACGACAATGTGACTGTAGTTCGGCCGGTGTTCGTGCCGGGGCTCGATGACCAGCGGGGAGCGGTGGCCGATGCGCTCGAGCATCCCATCGGGCGCCCGGCATTGAAAGACATGGTCAGGCCATCGGACACGGTGGCCGTGGTCTTCTGCGACGCTACCAGGCCTGTGCCGAGCAAGCTGATCCTCCCGGTTCTTCTGGGAGAGCTCGAGAGCGCCGGGGTGGAGAGGGATCAGGTAGTCCTCATAAACGCGCTTGGCACGCACAGGCCGAGCCCACCTCTGGAACTCGTGGAGCTTCTTGGCGAGGACCTGGTAAGGGAATATCGAATTGTCCAGCATGACTGCAACGACCGCAGGGCGATGGCGCTTGCCGGTCGTCTCAGCACCGGGCAGGAGTTCTGGGTGAATAGAGATTACCTCAACGCGGATTTCAAGATACTGACCGGCTTCATAGAACCGCACTTCTTTGCTGGGTTCAGCGGCGGAGGTAAGCTCGTGTTTCCAGGGATCGCGAGCATCGAGAACATCAAGGAAGCCCACGGATACCGAATACTGTCGCACTCCGGGTCCACCTGGGGCATCACGCACGGCAATCCAGTGTGGGAACTTCTCACTGAAGGCGCGCAGCTGACAGCGCCCGACTTCATCGTCAACGTTACCTTGAACTCCGAGAAGGCGATTACCGGCGTATTCGCCGGAGAACTGCGGGCGGCGCACGCACGAGGCGCCGAGCACGCCAAGCAGACAGCCATGCGGGCGGTGCCGGAGCCTTTCGACATCGTGATCACCACTAATAGCGGGTATCCGCTGGACCGAAATGTCTACCAGACCATAAAGGGCATCTCGGCAGCGGCGTCCATCGTTAGGGACGGAGGAGCGATAATCGCCGCGGCAGAGTGCATCGACGGCATCCCGGCGGGGAGTCACTTCCACAAGCTGCTGCAGAGGGCAGGCACGCCCGAACGGGCGCTTGAGTTGATCGCAACCCCAGGCTTCTCCACGCAGGATCAATGGCAGGTGCAGCTACAGGCGGAGATACAGATGCGGTCAGACGTCTACCTGTGTTCCCATCGTCTTTCGAACGATGAGATAGGCACCACCATGCTCAAGCCATGCGATAGAATCGAAGACACATTGGCGGACCTGCTGCAAAAGTATGGTCCGGACGCGAGGATATGCGTGCTGCCTGAAGGGCCTCAGACCATACCGTACGTGGAGGCCTGATGCCTGATGCCCCTTCGGTGCCCATGATCGTCGCCCATGCCCACCATCATCCTGGTACACCGCCGGAGACGGCGGTTTATTTTTCCCCGATACAGGAACAATCCGGCTCTTGGCGAAATTCTGCTCCGCCGCATAAACATACTGAAAGAGGGAGTGAGCGAGATGTATCGGGCACTCAGGTGTTCTGTAGTACTGATGGCGCTGCTGATCTTGGCTGAGGTTGCTGCTGGGGCTTCGCTTCCGGTTACTCCCATGCTTAACATCCCCGCAGCACCTGCGCTGCTCAGGATCACTAATGCAGCGCTATCGAACCTGGTCGCCATGGGCGAGGTTGAAGGTCAAGTCTTCGGCGCCGCAAGGAATCAGCTTGTGACGCTGGACCAAGAGGGCAAGATTACGAAGTCAGTGGCGATACCGATTGAGCAACCCGCGGGCATATCGGCCTACACCGCAGGCCGGGCCATAATCGGCGACTGCGGCAACAACACTGTGCTCTCAGTGGACATAAGGTCCGGTCAATCCGCCAAGGTGCTGGACCTCAGGGCGACGGATTACGGAGATCTGATGGCAGGCGATGTGGTGAGGAACGGTAGATTGTCGAGCGTTGCCTTCGATGGGAAGTATGTATATGTGGCGATGTCGGCGGGCTACTCAAGCTCAATCTTTGCAGTGGATCCGGTCTCGAATAGGGCGGTCATGCACGCGTGGTCGCCGGGCGACAAGCCCATGGCCATGCAGTCTGTCGGCGGCAACCTCTATGTTCTGGATTCCGAAAACAGCCAGCTGCGGCTGTTCGATTCGGCACTCAGGCTTAGCACTAAGGCGATAGACCTTCAGGCGCCGGACCCGATGGGCATAGTTGTCAGGGACAACGAGGTGAGGGTGCTAACCCCTTCTGACAGAAGCATACGAATCCTGAAGCCTGACCTTAAGGTGTTTACTGCGCCGCAGTTGGCTCCGATATGGAAAGCCAAAGACCTTGTGATCGGACCCATAACCGCACTCGCCCGGGATTATGCCCTGCTCATATGTGGGGATGTGGCGGAAAGCGGCTTCGATGAGTTCTGGAACGACACGGTGTGGATGTACAAGACACTGCTTGCAGCAGGCTACAAGGAGAACAACATCTATGTGCTGTACGGCTGGGGCAATGACTACCCCTCAGGTAACCCCAACTACCGGCACACCAGCAAGGTTACCGACTTCCCAGCTACTGTGGTATGGGTGAACAAGGTCCTAAATGGGCTCAAGAACGGCGATCCGGCAATAGGCGTGAACAAAGTCACCTCCATCGATAGCCTTTTCGTATGGGTGTTCGACCACGGAGGAGGCGGCAACCCAGCATACTTCTGTCTGCGGGACGGGGTCTACTACGACACGGATTTTGCCGGCAGCCTAAATTCCATCCCATGCAAGGAAAGGGCCGTATTCATGCAGCAGTGCAGAAGCGGCGGCTTCGTAGACAACCTGCAGAACGATAAGAGCTTCATCTCCGCCGCGTGTATGTGGAGCGAGAACGCGCACAGGGCAGACCTCGAGTATGAGACGTACAACGGTGTGAAATATCATCACGGTGAGTACAACTACTACGTAATCAGCGCCCTGTCTGGCAAGACAATCACCGGAGCCGCGACCAACGCTGATTCCGACGGCGACGGCAAGATAAGCGCCGTGGAGATGCATACCTTCATGGCAGCTCGAGAGAACCAACCGGAACATCCCCAAATGTGGGATTCTTACGGAGTGGGCGGAGCATTTGTGGTTAGGTAGTCAGATAGATGCTGTCGGGGCCGGGCGTTCGCACAAGGGCGCCCGGCCTTTTACCGCAAATCGTGACAACACGCAGGGAGTGTTCCTCTGCCGCCGGTGCATACCTTGTTGGTAGTATGGCCCGGAAGGGGTCAACAACGCTGAAGGGTGGCGGTAGATAATGGATACCCCAATCTCCCAGGAGGCCGAAATGTTCTCCGCGGAGACGCTTAACAGGCACCCTATCGGGGCCTTCATAGCTCAGTGCCCAGATCCGTGTCAGCCTGTGGCTGTGGAGTTCGAATGCGGTCATTGCTGTAAGAAGGCGTGCAATGCAAGGATAGTGGGCATCGCCGGTGGGTTTCTGTCATTGGCAGCCTTCAACCCGTGCCCCGGGATAATCATCAAGTTGTTCTGCGAAGGATCAGTAGTAGACACAGAGTACGCCCAGTGCACACTGATACGCCTGGACAAGATAAGCAACATAGAGATCGGTGGATTCCCAGTAGACGCAGCCCCATCTTGCCCCGGGGTTTAGTCGCCGGGAATCCCGCTCGAACCGCACGCGACCAGGCCGATCCGACACCCCGACCAGGCGTGACACCGCCTGGTCGGGTTCGGTACGTCTGGGTGTCGAAAATGCACAAGCAGCTCACTGCAGCGGTTCTGCAGCTTATCCGGCGAGGATGATGCTCACTGGGGAATCGGTGCGGGAATGAACACGTCGCGCTCGATAGTAGGCCATGTATATGGGCCGTACGCTGCTAGTTCGCCGCGAAAGGGCCATCTGCATGGCCTTTAGGCATGCGTTCATATTATGAACGGGTTTTCGCAGATGTGTCGCGAATCCGGACGATGGGTGATGCATAACGCGACGTATATCCGTATAGAGGCGGAGGATGGAATGATCTGGCGACCGCAACGGAAGACGATGGGGTAATATGGCTGGCACATGACAGGTTGTGCTAGCATATGCCGTTTTCAGTTATTCAAAATGGAGATAGATGTAACGGCTGCTCCGGCTCGGGGACCTTATGCATCTATACGTTCCGATATGCACCAACCATTGTTCGATTTCGCGACGCAGCGACAAAAATGCGTTCATAAAATCGACACCTAGTTTTTACCAGTCGCTCTGCAGTCCACCGCTGCGCTTTTCCCACTCCCAGGCTTCGATTTGTCTATGATCGAAACAGCACGTTTCACGTGGGGGTGCGTTGGCTGCGGGCGCACCGCTAGGCAGAGGTGGGTTACGCAATGTGGCTATACACGCGGGTTTCCCGAAGGGCCTCTGTAAGGCCCCTTTCGCCTATCACTTGGGTTTCCGGGCCTAGGCAGGTCGCGGGCCCGAGGCATCGCGCTGGTCCTGCTGCTGGCCTCGTTCCACAGCTAGTCTTCTACACGGATCAGCAGGACTCGGCCATCGAATCCCCCTCTGGCTCGACGCTTGTCGTCAGCGATCTCCATAAGCCTGCTCAAGGGCGCGCCCCCCTGGCGCCCGAGCGCCGAGATGACTTCGAGTATGTCGGCGAGTTCCTCAACATCCCCGCTGGCCATGTATTCGTCTACTTCCTCGGACAACTTCCTGCGGAGGTAGCTCAGATACTCAGCATCCTCGGCTATGCGCGTTACGGCCTTTTTCCCTGCTGACTCTATGATTTCGGGGATCCTATCCCTGACCAGTTTGTCGTAATCTATGCGCACGCCTATTCGCCCTCCCCAGCGTATGGCAGTAGGCTCTTCTTGATTCTCCGCACACCGCCGCGTGGATCGGGCACATCCCCCGTGTACCTTGGGATCAGGTGCACGTGAAGATGGAAGATAGTTTGACCGGCGGCGGCGCCCACATTCACTCCGATGTTGTATCCGTCGGGGGCGAACTCGGCGTCAAGCTGCCTCTTCACTTCATCTAGCAGACTGGCGATGGCATTGGTCTCATCTGGTGTGGCTTCAAAGTAGGTGGCCACGTGACGCCTGGGTATGATCAGCACGTGGCCCTTGTTCACCGGATATCTGTCGAAGAAAGCCAGTGCGAGGTCGTTCTGGGCGATCACTTCATCCTCGGGGATGCTGCAGAATACGCATTCGGGCAACGGTATCAGTCCTTCATTGTCAATCTGTGAACCTGCGGCGGAAGTAGTCTATTCGTCTGAATTCCAGGATGTCCTGCACATGTGATGCGAACCTGGGCGTAAGGTCGGTGCGAATCTTTGGGCTGAGGTGCATCATGCGGCCGACTTCATCGTACTTGAAGAACCGCCCTCGAGACAGATAGGTGACGGGATTTTGCCGCGCCAGCCGGGTGAAGTCATCTATGCTCCATTGCTGCCAGCCACGGTTGCTGTCGTTGTTCAGGTCTTTTTGGTGCAATGGATGATCGACGTAGAAGCGCATCATGCTCCTGCCTATCTCATCCAGACCGACCCTGCTGGACATGATCCCGTCGTCTCCCAGGAACGCGCCTATTGTGGGCAGTTTGTAGGCTTTAGTAAGGTGCGTGCGTTCCACGTCTCTGAGGAATTCCTCTGCCGGCCGGCCCAGCCAGGCCGCTTCCTCAGCGTCGAGATCGCCCGCAGATTCCAAGAACCTGAGCCATCCGTGCTTGAGGTATTCTCTGATCGGTATGTCGCTGCCCTGATATATGTCCAGTCGAGTGGGCCGCCTACCAAGCGACTGCTTGATCCTCGAATAGGTATCGAGCATCCGGACGGGCAGGGGATCGCGTGAGGCCAGCTGGTCGAAGAGCTCGATGACCCTGAAGTCGAAGTTGGCAGAGCATCCTTCGGGGAACTCATGTTCCTGTGCGCGCCTTGACGCGGTCGGCCGATCTGCCGGTCGATCCGCCGGTCGATCCACCCACGGGTTCTCTCCCGCAAGGAGACGGGGCAGGTAGTGCGCTCTCTTGTAGTTCCCGATGAAATCGATCACCGTGCAATGATTCTTGCCGGGATGTTTGCGCAGGCCGCGACCCAATTGCTGCAGGAAGACTACATAGGACTCGGTGGGGCGGAGGAACATCACTGTGTCGAGCGAGGGTATGTCGACGCCCTCGTTAAACATGTCGACTGCGAAGACCACCCTCAGCCGACCGCACTCGAGCTCGTCAATGGCAGTGGCCCTGTCGAGTGCGTGACCTGTGCGGGCATGCTCGCTGTGGACGACCGCCGCAGGCACGCCGTGCGCGGTGAAGAAGTCAACCATGTACTCCGCGTGCCTAATTGAGGCACAGAATGCCAGGGTGCGTTCGCCTGCCAGCCTCATGTAGTGCCGGAGTATGAGGTCGGCACGCTCCTTATGAGATAGCTGCCGCTCCAGATCCTCTATGACGTACGACCCGTTGGCCATTCGTACGCCGTCGTAGTTCGTTGGATCGTACACGGCATAGTAGTGAAACGGCGCCAACAAGCCTCGCTCAATTGACTGCTTGAGAGTGATCTCGTATATGATGTTGTCCTCGCACAGTGAGAAGATGTCCTTGTTGTCCATTCTGAACGGCGTTGCAGTCATGCCCAGCAGAAAACGTGGCCTGAAATGGTCGATCACCTTGCGGTAGCTGTCGGCCGCGGCATGGTGGAATTCGTCTACGACCACATAGTCGAAGTAGTCACGGGGGAAAACCTGCAAGTGCTCATCGCGGCTGAGAGTCTGCACCGTGGCGAGGTACACGCCTGCATCTTCATCCTTGCGCTCGCCTGTATACAGCCCGAATCTTGACTCGGGTCGGATGGATCTGAATACCTCATGGGCTTGATCCACGATCTCCTGCCTGTGGGCCAGGAAGAGAACGCGCCCAAACGCGGCCGAGTCGAAGGCAGCGAGATGAGTTTTGCCAACACCGGTGGCTGCAACTACTAGCCCCTTGTCGACGCCTTCTTCGCGGGCTTGCCTCAGGTAATAGAGCGCCTCGATCTGCGCGCCGCGAGGACGGGGCGTCGGGTCGGGTGCCAGGGGGAGCTCTTCCTCCGCACACCATGCGAGCGCCGGCTTCTTCCACTTCAGCGCATACGACTTCAGCAACTCCTGCGTGATGCGCTCGGAGTGCCGGTTGAACAGTGCTTCGAATGTGTCGCTGAACCGCGCGTACTCATGCGGTTGTTCGCTCCTTCGGAACTGATAGTTCCATTCGACCCCAGTAGTGAGGGCGGAGCGTGATAGGTTGGACGAGCCCACGAAGACGTCGGCGTCGCCCTGGTAGTCGAGGATGTAGGCTTTGGGGTGGAAAGCCCGTATTTCACCGTCGTAGAAACGGATATCTATGAGGGCGCCTAGCTCGGCAAGAAGGTGATACAAGGCAGACGGTTCGGTAATCTGCAGGTACTGCCCTGTGAGCAGTCGAATGGGAACCCCGCGCGCCGCAGCCTGTTTCAAGTCGGGTGCGATGAGCCTGGTTCCTGACTCCATGACAAATGAGACGATCATCCTTATGCACTCAGCACGCTCCATGGCGGCAGCCAAGTGAGGATGGAGATGATCTTCTGCACCGGTAATGGCCTGAGCCACCGTCGTCACCTCGCGGGCAGTATGTGCGCCTAGATGACAGTTACTCCAGCGATGTCAGGAATCCTTCGAGTACTCGGCCTTCTAGTGCTTTGCCTTTGACACTGCCTGTAATTGTCACGTATAGTGGAGCCAGCTGAGTCATATAATCGCGGCTGCGCGCCTCGACGAGGGGATACCCGAGTTTCGGGACTGGCTGATCAAGCAGGCGCGGGTCCTTTGATCGACACGTTCAGTGTGACATGTACGATGGGCGAGCAAGTGACGGAAGGGGGCATTGGTCTTGTTGAGTGCATGCGGTTTGCTCTGCAGTGAGTGCGAGGCCTTCGGAAATGGCTGTGGCGGATGTATTGAGGTTGCGGGGCGCCCTTCATGGGCTGAGGATGCTGGTATCGAAGTGTGTGAACTCTTCGAATGTGCTGTCAATAGGGGGTTTGGGACCTGTGGGGAATGCGATGCGGTGCCGTGCAAGCGAATGGTGGAGCTAAAGGACCCTCGAATCACACCGGAGGCCCACATCGACGATCTGCGGGCCAGGGTGGACAGGCTGCGTCGTCATCAGAGTCGGTCAGATAGTGAGTTCCAAGTCCATCAGTTCGACGAGATCACGTTCGTAGGCTTCGCTCTCCGCACGTCAGTATCGGCGCCGAAGGATGTCATACCTCGGCTTTGGGATGAGTTCTGGAAGAGCGGGAAGTCCGAGGCCTTGAGGAAGGCGCTTGGCGTGTGCTGCCTCCATACCCTCTACGGCGTGTGTGCACACTACGATTCGCCGTCAGGCGCTTTCACGTATCTGGCAGGCGCCATGCTGCCGCAGGGCAGTTCAGTCCCTGATGGTTTCGATAGCGTGACGCTCTGTCCGTCGCTGTATGGAGCAGTGCGCGTTCCCATGGACGTGCCCCGGATCCAGGCTGCCTGGTGCGAGATACGCACGTGGGCCGGCAAGGCAGGCTTCGAGGTGGGCCCGGAGGGGTTCGAAGCATATCCTGACGAGAACACGTGCGATGTTTACGTGCAGATACGCTGACCGGCCAAGCCAAACAAGTCGCGGGCCGGCGCGGCCGGAACATGAGAAGGCTGGGCCGAGCGGCCCAGCCTTTCGCAAACGCACGACTAGCGACAGCCTGCGGGCTCAGGTCTAGAAGTTGAGGCCGAATGCCGGAACCACTGAACCCTTGTACTTACTGTCTATGAAGTCTGCCACCTCTTTTGACGTTAGCGCACGCGCCAGCTCTCTCAATGTAGGATTGCTCTTGTCGACATTCCTGATAGCGAGCACGTTGGCGTAGGGCGAATCACTGTCCTCGATGAACAACGCATCCTTCGTCGGAACCAGCTTTGCCTCCAGGGCGAAGTTGGAGTTGATGATCGCCAGGTCCATGTCCTCCAGCGACCGAGGTAGCTGTGCGGCGTCGAGTTCGATGATCTGTATATTCTTGGGGTTGCTCACGATGTCGAACACCGTGGCCGTGATCCCGGCCTTCTTGTCCACGCCTATCAGCCCTGCCTTCTGAAGCAGAAGCAGCGCCCGGCCCGAGTTGGTGGGATCGTTTGGGATCCCGACCTTGGCCTTGTTGGGCAGGTCCTTCACACTGCGTACTCGCCTTGAATAGGCGCCCATGGGCTCTATATGCACCTTGGCTAGGTAGGTGATGTTCAGGCGCCGGTCCTTCGCGAAGCTCTCCAGGTAAGGGACATGCTGAAAGAAGTTGGCGTCGATATCGCCGTCGTTCAGAGCCAGATTGGGTGTTACATAGTCGGTGAACTCGATGATCTCCAGCGCTATGCCTTTGGCAGCCAGTATAGGCTTGACTACCTCAAGGATCTCCGCATGCGGTACGGGCGTGGCGCCCACCTTCAGCTTCGCTGCCGGCGCTGCCACTGCGCCGCCCCACATCACCGCAAACACCACCAGACCAGCCAGGAAGATGGATGCTGTGTTTCTTGTGAATGCTTTCATCTTTCGCTAACCTCCTTTGCCTTCTCTATTACCTGCGATCTGTCGCTGCGCTTGGTGCTTGCTGTGCCGATCACCCAGTCGATACGGCACCGCGCGCATCGCTGCCACTTGCGACTTCGACCGCCGTGAGGCCGACACCGAGATGCTGCGCGGTAGTGCACTGTCAGGGCAACAAAAAAACCTTCCGCGCCTGGCCATAGGCCAGGGACGAAAGGATATAGATCCACCGTGGTACCACCCTGGTTCGCACCGCCTTTGCAGGCACGTGCCTCGTCAAGCGCGGCAAAGCTCACCGAAATAGTGAGGCATTGCGATGCTCCGGCGCTTTAACGAGCGCACCCGTGCGCGCCTACTGGCTCCACTACCTGGAGTGTTCGGGCGCCCGCTCAGAGGCCATGTTCATCGCGTTTCCCCGGCGCCGGCTCTCAGCCAAAGGCCGGCTCTCTGTAGCCAGTACTCGGCGACTACTCATCCCCATCACTGCGTTTGCAGGTATTCTGCTGTCAGCTGCCACTTTGATTAGTCCTTGCCAACGAGCATAGCACGGCGGATGGGCGGTGTCAACTTAAAAGTGTGGGCGGGGGTGTTTTATCCCCTTGACAAACATGTTGGGCCATCTATAGAATACTAATGAAGGGGTGAGAATATTTGCAGAGAAAATTTGCACCTCCTGACGACACCAAGGATTCCCGAATGGCATTGGCTCTTCGTTGCGCTGAGCTGTACTACATTAAGAAGGCGAGTCAGAGCGCTATAGCCGCGGAACTTGGCTGCTCTGTGGCTACGGTATCACGTCTGCTCAAGAATGCAGAAGATGAGGGCATAGTTGAGATACGGGTTATCAACCCCTTCTCCCGTGTCGAGACGCTTGAAGCCGGCATGCGCCGCAAGTTCAACCTGGCCGAGTGCCGGGTCGTCAACGCACCAA